>QDKV01005057.1_pt1 | contig 24199 bp, 33 predicted proteins | sample 1861101 | NCBI WGS metagenome assembly QDKV01 (sample SAMN04275158, study PRJNA302643) | Fungus metagenome, whole genome shotgun sequencing project. | isolation source: fruitbody | host: Mallocybe terrigena | place: Sweden | collected 2013 | reverse complement strand
TTCAAAGACTCGAAAACCTATGGTTTGATGAATTACAAGCAGGAAGGGACGGGAGGACTTTGACAGACGAATTGCTGAGAATAAGAGGAAGGAAGTACAGGCGCAGAAAGAAGTTGCTAAGCGAGTTATTCACTTGGTTATTTCTTCGTGCTTTACGATTTCTCCCATTTCCATAACAACTCCAGCTCAAAGCCTCAAACGCGTTTGATTCCCTTTGCGATTCAAAAACAACGAGCAGCACGCACAGGCAGATCAAAGCGTCTTCAGTCGGGTTCCTATGTAAAGCTAGCACTCTTGATAAACGATGTGGCGTACGTGCGTCCGTAAATGGAAATTCAAAACGCACTTCCAGAATAAGGTGAAGATCTGTCGAAATGCATCGAAAGAGAAGTTGCGGCTCTGCTCCGAGTCCCAATAGTAACTTGCAAGCTTCAATAAGGGTCTGGCTGGTTTGGAAAGGCAATTTCGTCCCGTGAAGGGTGCACTGAACTGGGTATCTTCAGATAAAAACAAGGAACTATCACAGCTGTTTAAGTTTTGTGAGTTTGGTATTTCAATTATTTTTCTTATGTAACATGTGGTCAAACGAAATTCAGGTATCTTTCGGGCCGCATCCAACTTACAGGTTCTTGTTAGATGCATTCTATATATCTGGCGTCAGGCATTTTAATATTCCTTTGGCTTCTTCGCAAGATACTGAGCGTTCGAAATGCGCATCGCTCTATCCAGTAAGTTAATCATTGTAATACGCTTGAGCATCACTAACTGCTCAGGTATTTGCCATTTGGATACCGATATGTGTTGTCACCATTTGGCGGAAGAGAACTGTTGCCGCCAATTCCATTTATCTTTCCAGGCAATAATTCCTTCCTCCGTGGAAAACATACTCGTATGACTAAAATTTACCAACTTGAATGAGGCAAGAGGCTAACGGAAAAGGTCAGCGTTTGCGGAAGCTGGTTGGGACATAATTTCGTCTGTCCGTGTAATACATATACTACCTTGCTGCACTCACTGATCGTACCAAAAGATTTCCGCCCTCCCGGAGACCACAATTCAACTTTTCCTTGCGGACGCAGACGTGATAAAGGTCAGGAACTAAGCCAGTACTGATCCGCTCAACTTCTATATCATTGTCAATAGGAAGTTACCACCTCGAGGACACGATTTCCAAAACCCATTGACCAGTATGAAGTGCTTAAATTTTATGGCAGCAACATCGTTGCATCGGAAGGTGAAGAATGGAAGAAGATAAGAAAAATATCATCACCTGCCTTCTCCGAAGTGAGAATAATCGATTTCTCGACTTTTATATATCACTGAATCTTAGTTTCGATAGAGGAATAATAGACTTGTATGGGATGAAACCGTTCGCATTATAAACAATCTTCATCATGAAGTATGGGGACCCAATGATGTGATCACAAGTGACAATTTCCTGGATATTACTTTGAGGGTAGACGTCTTCGTCAATTGTGGATATAACTATTCATGCCTTCACACATAGGTCACATTGTACGCTATTGCAGCGGCAGGTAAATTTCGAACAAACCAGGCCTGGTTGATCTTTTCACATATCGTAAATTAGGTTTTGGAAGGAGAGTATCATGGCAGGACGACGACGACGTCTCAGCACCGCATAAGATGCCTTTCAAGCAGGCCCTTTATATCATGTGCTCCGATGTATTCCTCAAGGTACTATTGCCCGATCTTGCTCTGGACTTTAATCAACGAACAAGGAACATCAAAATTGCATTCCAAGAGTTGCGGGTATGTTCACATTTCAACTTTCATTACACAAGCTGAGGGTCACTCCAGTCTTATATGTTGGAAATGATTGTTGAACGTCAAAAATCGGAGAAAGTAGAACAAAATGATCTCTTGTCTAGCTTACTTGAGGCAAACGCAAGTGAATTGGAAGCAACGAGTCTTACAGAGACAGACTTGATGGGTATACAAGGTTCTATTTATGAAAAGTTCGTAGCTGACAGTTTATAAGGAAATATTTATATGTTCCTCCTCGCAGGCCATGAGGTATCTATCTTGACATTGACTCTGTTCGAATGATTGATGCCTTTGTTGCAGACGACGGCACATGCGCTAGGAATTGCCTTTGGCTTATTAGCTCTGTACCCCGATGAACAAGAGAAACTTTATCAGCACATCATATCTGTCCTTCCAGATGGGCGACTCCCCGTACGTTCTCATAATGCCTTGTTAGGTAAATTTGAGTTAACTGCGAAACCCACAGACTTACAAAGACATGCCAAAGCTGGCATACTGCTTAGCGTAAGATATCCTTCAACAAAGGGCGCCTGGAGCTAATTACATGAACGCAGTGTCTTCAACGAGGGTCTGCGTATGTTCCCTGTTGTATGTGACTTTTTTATTTATTTGTTTGTTATCCCATTCATCGATGTCAGGTGGTTGATATCCCGAAATACAGTCAAGAAGATACAACGTTTGTTACGAGAAACAGTAAGGGTGAGAGTTTGACCATCCCTGTCCCAAAGGGAACGAGAATTTCTATTCACACCCCTGGACTGCATTATAATCGTTAGTAAACATGTTCCCCTCTCAAGGTCTGTAGGTTCAACCCTTTTTGACTTGTCTGTTTTAGCTCGGTATTGGGAGAATCCACATAAGTTCGATCCATCTCGATTTCTCAAAGACTGGCCTCGCGATGCTTTCCTTCCATTCAGCAGTGGTAAGCGTCCATTGCTGCTGATGCCAACAATCGCTGATGTATGCTAATGTAAGGTCCTCGTGGCTGTCTTGGCAGGAAGTAAGTGTCATTTCAAGTATGCAGCTCCAACTGAACTCTCACCCCTCCTCCTCAAGGTTTGCCGAAACTGAAGTGACAGTCGTTTTGACATTGATGATCCTTCGATACAAAGTTACAGTCAAAGAGGAGGCACAGTTTGCAGAAGAGACGTTCGAACAACGCAAGGAGAGAATTTTGCGCACGAAGAATATTCTTACTTTGACGTATGTGAAAGAACATTTTGGACAAATTCTAATATCTCACTGACGTGCCTTAGACCTGTTCGTCTCCCTTTGGTATTTACGAAACGTAAATAGAACAAATGTTCACTACCTATTCCATGTTGTAAGAATCGAGGTCTACAAGTCGTTGCACAGCCGGCAGAAGATTATCGAGCGGAAACTCAATACATGGCTTGTTTGGCCGGGTTCAGCTGGACTGGGGAATACTTCTTAGGTGTTTGGAATCTTTGGATGCAATGTTTTTGACAGAAAAATTCTTGATGACCACATTTTGGTGGGCCACAAATTTTATTCAAAAATAGATAAAAGGAATAAATGCGAGCCCTTGGGCCAGCCGAGAAATGAAAAGGCGATGGTACGACAACAACAAAAAAAGAAAGAAAAACTCGAGAAAACCACGATCAAGACAATCGATTTGTGAAAGAGAAAGCTTTGAACTTGATTGTCGATGTGCAAGTTCACAAAATACAAGAGTTGAGAGTGGACTCCTCATGGACCTTAAGTTTCACCATTAAACGATCAACAGCAATGCCGAGGATGATACCTAGCTCGTTTGTGAACGAGCCTTTCCAGTGACCGAGGCAGCAGTGTCGCGGATGGGCCACAGCATCACATCTTTTCTCTCGAAGTATCCCAAGGAGGTAAAAGCAAGAGCTGCTTTAACTGGCCGATACAGTTCGAAGGGTAGAATGGATAATTTCGGTTGCAGAAGGCCTTGAGAGATAACACATTGCTAACTTGAATTTTACGGCCCGGGACGCTCAAATTAACAGCCTTGATACTGTCTGTGAAAACAACAATACGACTCTACGCGCTCAGTAGCAGACATTCTGTAAAGCACATAGCACAGAAAGCTTCAAAGAAGAATAGACGGGTCCGAAGGCGGATACCAGAAACTCATGTCACTCGGATGAGCGTTGCAGTAGACATTGTACGTAGGGTCCCATGAGCCAGCTAAGAGACTTCAAAAGCAGAAGACCAGATGAGTTTTCAATCTTGTCAAGTGCCCATCACTTTTCTCCTATACGCACGGCTTGCTTAACCTGCCAAAAGGGACGAAATTGATCAAAGATACCCTGTTACGGAGTCATGGTGGAACATACTGTTCAAAGAGTAAGATGTGATCAGTTACAAGGCGAAAATCAAATGAATTTAGTTTGGGAACGGGGCATGCAATACATACGAGTTCGTTTCAGTGACGATCGTGAACAACTTGGAAACTGTCAGCAACAAATTCTTCATGGGGAAGGCGAAATAAGGATGGTACTGTTTCTGACCATTCCGCCGTCGTAACTTATTCAACTCGAATGCATGTAGGTCGATGGTGAGTCTTTTGAATGACTTATGATGATGTTTTCCCACGTATTTGTTCTCTTATCAGCTTTTATCATGACTTGAGTCTCTGTAATGCTTGTGCTTTGCTTGAAAACTTGGATCGAGTGTGCGCAAGGATTCCGGAACTCTCAGTGAACAGAGAGCCTTGGTCGTTGGTCGGATACAACCAAGTCCTATGATTCACAGCGGGTTGGTCATTCTGCTGACGTACATCGGTCATGCCCCGACAAATGTATAATAACATGCAAGTCGCTGGTCGAACCTAGGTCTATCAATTGTATGATGGCGTTGGCATCTTCAGGAGAGAAAAGACCTTCAATCTCCCCCACATCTCAACCTTCAGGGCTGAAACGCGATGAAGAACGCCCGATTCATGGATTCTTCGACAAGACAGACGAAGATGTTGCAGCGCGTAATATTTATCTGAAGATCTTTCTTGGTGGCTCTTTCATGACAATCATCATCGTCTTTTCCATATTTTCAATCTTTTGGGGAGCGATATGGAAGACACCCGTTTACAATCTTCCTGGATGGATCGTGGTATGTCACCATTGTTACATTCCCGTCTTGCAACTGACTGCTCAAATCAAGGACTTTGACGGCGGCTTGATCGGTCAAGGGGTTGTCCAAGCTCTGACTTCCCAGTCTGGTTTCTCCAAGGTTTCTTGGCGTGTTGTCCCTCCCTCTCAATTCCCTGGAGGTCTCACGGAGCTTGCCCATGCCGTACTCGAAGAGAAGACTTGGGTTGCAATATCTGGTCTGGGACACATCTTTCATTTTGATTAATACTCAGCTAAAAACTTGCTTATAGTAAACCCCGGGTCAAGTGTGCGACTCCTTTCCTCGCTTGTCACCCCGAATGCTTCGTACGATGGGTCACAGGCAATTACTGCAATAGCAGTTGAAGCCCGAAATGAGAATGCATAGTATGTCTCATAAGCAACGAAAGGGTGGTATGCTAACATCGAGTTTGTCCTGATAGCAGGGGTCTCATTCTTCCGTCGGTGCGCAGTCTCTTAATAATGTCACCTTCCTTTTGCTTATGGACTGAATTAGGTGCAAGTACCACTTAACTTCATTTCGAAAGCTATAGCCATGCAAATAGCTCAACGAGTCGCCAATTTTTCAAATTTAGCTTCGATCATGACTGTCACTCCACAAACTATCGTTGCTCCAGTTTCTTATACGATCCAGAATTTAGCACCATTTGATCAGCCGATGTAAAGCACCTCCGTCAACTGCCTCGGACATCAATATTAAACAATTGATCTACTAGGGCAACCGGTGTAATCTTCATTGGATTGCTTTTCCAAGTGATTCTTGCGATCTTCGTTGTCGTATGTCCACTTCTTCTGCCAGAGAGCTGTGGCTGACCCCTCTTTTTAAGATGATAGCATTTGTTGCAAGAGATAAATCCGGATTGTCAAAGCGCTTGTTGACACGATCACTGGTTTTATTGAGGTTGACTTCCCTTTTCGTCGTCTACTTCTTCCTCTCAGTGAGTGAAGTCTTCCGAAAGGTTGCTAGAAATTTCTCATGTCATTAGCTTTTCTATGGCTTGCTAAGCATGGCTTTTGGGCTACGGTTCACTAAAAAGTGAGCAATAAGTGTGAAACTCCCGTGAGCGCATTCTCATTTACAAATCTCAAGATTTGGCCATGCTGGTTTCCTAATTTTTTGGATGCTAAACTATGCCAATATGCTTGCTACGTAAGTTTTGCTTTGCGATTCATGTCTTTTCTTATATGACATAATTCCAGTGGACTTGCCCTAGACTCCCTGCTCTCCCTACTTCCTCCCCCTTTCTTACCTTTCTTCATACTCTTGTGGATAATAAGTGTGTTCACCTACTTGTTTTTATCATGTGCCTAATACCCACCTTCTCTCAGCCAATGTCTCTGTTTGCACCTTCCCCATCCAAGTCTTGCCCCCCATATTTCGATATGGTTATGCCATGCCATTCTACAATGTCTCTCGTGGTATCCGGACCGTTTTATTTGCGACGAAGAACGTAGGTGCGTTGATTTCTTCAGGAGAGCAGACTGATGAGCAAAACTAACATTTTGAATGAAAAACGAAGTTGGACTCTCTTTCGGTATCCTCATTGCATGGATTGCGGTTTCATGCATAACTCTGCCTCTATTCCAATGGTTTGCGCGACGACGGGCGCTGAAGACGTCAAATTTATCAACTGGTGATACACCTAAGGTTGACAGCAAATCCTGATCACCATCGCAATCATTTTTTCTATCAAACCGATAAAATTAATAGTGTAAGATATGTATATTCATTTCATGCTAAATTGTCATTTGAAGAGCCCTTGTTGTTGATGACCGTAGCGACAAGGCGCCATTTCACAATTCACGTCCCCCAATATTATTCGCTTCATGAAACCCGTTCACACCCCTCACAATAAGCGCACCTTTACAGGCATTTAGCCAAAGAGTCGGGACAAATGGGGGCATTGCGAACTTGGTGGTCCTGCGAGGGATCATCAGTATTATTACTAATTTACTCGGGTTGTGGTTGTTCGATACCGCAGCTCTTTTCAGGACTCCTGAAGTCAACGGTGAGCCTGAATTCTTCAGTTGATACTCGCCTCCTTGAAGACGTGGACGTCTTGTCCAATGCCAAAGCACACTCTTTAAACCTCTTATATCTCGAAATGCGATCCAAGAACGTTTTCAACAGTTTTTGGGGTAATGCTTCCCATTAAGTTTAGAGATTGAAAGTGTATATCAGCGTCCTTCTGCAACGCTGTCAAACAATCCTAGGAGCCTAGTCTAGAACTTAACTTGGGGCATAAATTGTATGTATATCCCATCGCGAGAACCTCCCGCACTTGGAACAAGTATTTATTCAAATCCCTTGTTTGATAGCCCCGTCAAAACACCGGAAGGAATTACTCAGGATCGAAGTCACCTCCGTATCTTCAAAGATGACGTCAAATTGCAGTCTTCTGATGTGTTTTATCGAGAAATCTTCAGGAAAACTCTGCGCAGTATTGCCTCAGTTGAGATGAAGTCCTTCCCAACAAGCTCTTCAGGGTGAAACTTCCAATGATGAAGCTTAACAGCACAGTTCGACGAGAGCTGGAATAAAAGTTGGGATCTCGAACAGTTGACCAGTAAGATCTTCGTTCTTAAAGATACGTGAGTAAATAGCACTGAGTACCTCGGGCAGCAACGAAGTCGATATCCATCAGGAGCGCCTACCATTATTTGCACATAACCTGAGGCGGCAAATACAATGCGGACAGATAAATCAAATGACCCAGGCTTGATCTCACCTGGATCCGCGGCTTCGTATTGCGGAAATTGGAGTCTCATTCTGCCTTGCAAGGGTAGCTGCGGCCACCCGATTGTATGCCGCCTCCAACTCCTGAAGATTGATCTGCCTAACAGTTATTGTGCAATTTTTGTATACAAATAACCGAGTGTATTCCTCCAGCTGGCGTTCCTCGTTTGCCTTCAGGGGCTCGGTGGTAGCTGAGATGAATGGACTGGCATGGGGGGCCAAAAAAGCCACAGCGAGAAGCGTTTATATATCCGCTGTCAACTTGCTTGCAAAGTCTTCATAGGATCCTCCAGACAAGTAGTATGATGACTTGGAATTACACAAGGAACACGAACTAGATTGGGAATTGCCATCAATCCAGAGTGAACGTGACGTGACTAATTTCATCACCCTGTAACGCCTCCTAAATTCCTGACAAGCAATCATGTTGATACTCATATAGTCGACATGAGGAGAGGCGTAGGTCTAGCGGCATTCGACCTCCAAGAACAATCAAAACGCTCTTTCGCCGCTCTTTCTTCAGAACTCTCCCACTCCCAAGTCGAGAACCTTCAATCACAACTGAACCAATTCCGTGCCGCTCTAACACATTTCGCCTCTGAGCACCGAGAAAAGATTAAAAACGATCCATCCTTCCGGCATGAATTCCAACGGATGTGTTCTTCAATCGGAGTCGACCCTTTGGCTGGACCGCGGAAGGGAGGCTGGTGGGCAGAGTTGTTGGATCTGGGAGATTGGCATTACGAGCTCGGCGTGCAGATCGTAGACGTGTGCGTCAGTACGAGGGATCGAAACGGTGGGCTCATCGCGATGTCGGAGGTGATACGCCTCGTGAGCAAGCTGCGCGGAATGTCTGGGGGCAGCATCACTGAAGAAGATGTCGTGCGCAGTATCAAGACTTTGGAGCCTCTCGGAACAGGCTATCAGATTGTTGAAATCGATGGTTGCAAGATAGTGCGCAGTGTGCCGAAAGCGCTGGATGCGGATCAGACAGTCATACTTGCTATTGCCCGAGAGGAGGGTGGAAGGGTAATTGAAGATCATCTAATTCATCGGAAAGGATGGACCCGCGATCGTGCACGCGCTGCGTTGGAAAATATGCTTCTCAGGGATGGCATGTGTTGGCTTGATGCGCAGGACGAGGTTGGGAGAGCGTACTGGGTACCTTCAGCAATGCAGTGGGACGTATGAATATTCTCTGAATTCCAATCATTTTTTACATATAATAGTTACCTTGTATCACACAGTGTAATGTAACAAGTCGTACACATAAAAAGAGGATAGAATGATTCGGATCTTACATAAATTCGTGATCCATAGACGACTTCGGCGCCGAAGAGATTGGTTCTGCAGGTGCCGGGCTCAGTTCCTTGAAATGTTCCCCTGTTCATTATCCAAGTCTAAGAAACCGGAGAAAACAAGTAATGAAGAACAAGTCACCTTGAACCACCTCTACTTCACTGCCAGCTTTCATTCCATGCACGGAAAATTTGACTCGTTTCACGGCCAATGTGCGCAAATTGACCAGTACCAGAATTCCCGTCGAAGCGAAGCCAGGGATGAGAATCACTCTGCATTTGGCCCCAGATCTGCCCCTTTCTTTTGCGTCTGCTCTTCTCTCTGTGATTAGTCGTGTACCAAACCTTTTCTGGCCGCCTACAATGTAGATGTCGGGCGTCTGCCTTAAAATAAAAGGATCATCGTCTCGGTAAGGGTGGCACCAGAGGGTATCAGGGGCTGTCGGCGCCATGTGCCGCCATTTCAGCGTGTTCTCAAGCATCGATAGCCGCGTATTTGGTGGCGTAGAGAGATACTTGAAGATATCATTCAAAGGTTGTCCCGAATTGATGAGCAATGTCCGTTTGACAGGAGGTTTCATGGACTTTGAAGATATATGTTCGCTCGAGAGTGTTAAATATGTTGGATTTGTTTCACAGGTGAACGTCGAATATCTTGCAGCATCCCCGAACATGGCCGGAGGGAAGGGCTGCTGAGGCAGGATGACCCCCGATGGGTCAGACTCGCCAGGAAGAACATGAACAGGCATCACGTCTGCAACATCCTGCAGCACGGAAGAAAGACTCAGAATAGGGTGGGGAGAGGAAAGTGTCGTCGCCTCCTGAGCATGTCGTCGCTTTTGATTCACTCAGTTCGACGGACCAAAAAAAAAAAAAAAGCATAGCGGCTGTCTTACCGATTTGCGTTCTTCAGCGGCTGAAGCAAGCTCAAGTTCCTTCGCCGATGAGGAGAGGGAGTCACCCGCGATAATTAACCTCGAGACCTGCGACGCTGATACTTGGTCATCCACAACTCCCCCCTCACCCGTCAAATACTCAACGAGCATCTGTATCTGCGCATCTGAAGGCGATATCGAACCTACATCTAACCCAGACACCACAGCAACCCACGGATCTTGCAAGTTAGGTGGTCCATTCCCACCTACGAATATTCAAACCCATCAGATTCCTTGGGGTAAGGTAAACATAGAAAGTAGAGCCTTGCCCTCGTCGATATCCATTTCGTCGTCTGTATCCTCGCTTTCTTGAGGTGCCATCTCAGCGAAACAATAATCGATAACGTTGAAGTCTCCAGCGGACGTTTCCATTCCTAGGGCAGCAATGATAACCCCCGTCACGAGTTTTGCTTCTTTGATTTCCTCTCCAACAAGGCTTATCCGACCCGATTCATCTTCGAGCATAATATTGTCATCTGGAGAGTAAATTTTTTTGGGTGGAGGTGGAGGTGGGATAGTTTGCTACATGGAAAAAGGAGTCGATTCACAAAGGAATGCTGTAGACAAGTTTACGTACATCGCGAGCAACGTCTTCGATGATATTAGGCTTCAGTGGCATGTCCATATAAACCGTGCCAACAATGTAGCACAACTTCCCCTTCACAACCTCAAGTACTTTCTCCACGAGCACTGGATTTCCTTCAAACGGTAAAACTCCAGTCAAATCCCGACAGACATACTGTGAACTTCAAACTGACCTTGAACGCTTCTCCATTTACGATGCGCATTCTGCTCTACCACATTACGCAGTTTTCTAAGCCTGATAAAGTATATGTTTGAATATTGATGTCTATAAGAGATTTTAGAGTTGTCAATGAAGAAAGAGGGTGTATTGGATGTTGGAGGGAGAATAATCGTAGTTGGCCGTTTTAAAGCAATTGGCACTGCCCTGTCAACAAGTTTAGGACTTATGGTACTTGGATTGAATAACTTACAGCGGTGCATGTGTTGTCATGCTGGTATGACACTAGAAATTGCAGATACCTTTCTGTGACGCGTGAACGCGTCGCGTCAGTTTGGTCTTATGTATTGAAATTCGAAAGTGGTCGCAGGCTCAGACTTTGCGCTAGGTACTTCATACAACTGTAAGGAACATTTACAACTGCCATTCAATGGCTCAACAAGGCCTCGAAAAAGTCCCACTCGGTTTACTTCTTACACCAGGGTGCTCTTCGACCCTATTCGCCTTGTGTTCGTGTTTTTGAGGCTTTTGCGCTTCTTCAAGAATACTCAATGCATGCATGGATGACTCTGCTTCCATAAGCTGCTCGGTAATCTCGATCTGCAGAAAAGAAACAGCGTTGGATCAAGTAGGCATATAGATTTGCTCAACGAAGGCTTACAATGTCCTCCACCAGTCTATCGACGAGCTATATTTTGTATCAATCCTTCAGTTCAAAGAAGATTGATGATAAGCCATCTCACCACTATAGTTATATTCTCGCGAACAACAACGCGAAGAATCTCAATCTTGTCCAATTCAGGGGGTAACTCATAATTAGGCACAATCCTGCTCATGGCGTAAATGAATGACCTTCGGGACAAGAAAAACAACATACCACCCCTTGGCTCTTAGAAGGGTTTGAATCCACTTTTGATGAACCTCCGGATTTTCCTTCTTGAATTCATCGCTGAATCTGAACGATACAACCGGCAATCCAGGTTCATAGTCCTATCAAAATAATTGAGCAATAAGAAGGACGATCGAAGTATGACCAAACCTCGATATCGTCGCTATCAATCCCAGTGGGGTCTTTTGCACCAGACGCGCGATGAATATCGCTCAGTACAGTATAATATCCAGTATTTTCCAAAGCTCGACTGAGGAGTCTAGCATTCTTCATGTCTGCAAGACCGATCATACGATAACCTTCAAATCCGAGATTGAGAAAGTTGAAGTATTGGGCGATGATTGGGGCTGCAGGCCGCGAGAAATTCAAAGAGAAGGAATATTCCACTGAGCCCAAATAATGAAGCTCGAATATCAGTTCTTTAGGAAGATGCCCCTTATCCCTCCACACAATCCAGCCGACACCAACATAACTGAGACCAAATTTGTGACCGCTAGTAGGAATGGTGAGAGAAACAGCAAACAGCAAATGTGATATACGTACGACGCATTAATAGACACTACACGCGGAATCTTGAAGTCCCATTCCAGCTTAGGCTAGCCAAAGGTTATTCATGAGCGCGTTGTGTAGAAGGGACATACCGTAACGAAGGGTGCAACAAATCCTCCGGAAGCAGCGTCGACTGAAATCGACAATGAATTAAGCGAAAAGGATAAGTAAATGCAAACCAACCATGAATGGGAACGAAATGACCAGTCCGTGCTTCGTATTCATCCAAAAGTTCAGCCATCTCCTTGACAGGTTCGTAATGCCCGGTATACGTGCCTGAATGCGTATTCATGTCGAAGACACATAGTAAAGCATGTTCAGACTTACTACCCAAGATAACGAAAACACCTATAGTATTTTCGTCGACATGCTCCATTGCCCTCTTGGGGTCCAATCTGTACTTGCTCGCCACGGTGACAGGCACGAGTCGGCATTCAACGTCAAAGTAGCGTGCAAATTTCTCCAAAGCGACTTGAGCATTTGCGCCAAGAACGATGTTGGGTCTAGGGTAAAATAAACATCCACCTTTGCTAGGCAAACAAGATTTGCTGACCCGGGCTCGTGAATGCTCTTTCCGGCGGCCTTGCGCCTCTGCTGCCACAACTTCTTCATAGCGAGTCCCCCGAGTTGCGCAGCTTCAGAAGACCCTGTAGTTGCCGTCCCTATGGCTTCTTTCGCAAATGGGGCGTGCCAGAGATTCGCGAGAATGGACACGCAACGAGTATGAATTTTCTCTAAAATTCATTTATGAAAAATATTCCCTCTTGAAGGTCTATTAAACGTACGAGTCGCGGGATATTCATCAGAGTCTGGGGAATATGAATAAGCTCGGCTTGCTCTGTTAGTTCAAGTATGTATTACCAATGAGATTTTTGGAAATGTTCTCATGAACAAGTTGATCGGCCTGCGCAGGCATCCAAGTGTGTACAAACGACGCCAAGTTAAGGAGAGGTGATCCATCTATTTCATCTCGTCAAAACGCTATACACGGGCTTGCGTTGTCACAATTACCAAGCGACAATTCGTCATGGACGATGCGATAAGCCGTGTCACCACTTACGCCCTGTAAAAATCCGTCATGCGAAACGTCAAGATCGGTTCTCTTTGCTACTTGCTTTCGACGCCAAATGATATTTTGGGATTGGGTTCGTCGCGTAACGTTCGCCATATGGATCATTAACAACAACTTTCGCCTTGTGGCTACGAGAAGGATGCTTGTCCTTGCGATATAACGTGAGTCACTGACGGGTAGGTGCGGATAGAAAGCTTACAAGAGCATCTTGGATGATACGATCTGGATTGACATGCTACAAACCTTCACTGTCAGTACCACTCAGAAGATTGGATTTTTGAAGACAGCAAACCTTGGACAAAGCCATGATGAAAGATGTGGGTGAAGAAAAGGTAACTTATCCCTTGCTTTATATACTGGAGACTGGAGTCGATTCGAAATGTTATGATGTCATTCGAGAAAAGATCGTACTGCAATACATCCACCTGGCCCCTGGGTATTCCGCTCGTTATGAGAAATGTGGGCGCAGATGCCAGACCTATCTCTATGTTTTCCGCGTTGAGGTAGATGGGTGACTAATAATAATTTTCAAAAGAGGCCATCTCGTCAGTCTGGCTACGGGAGACTACGTTGAGGTGAACCGTGGGAACACGCACAGGTCCAAGGCTGGAGTTATTGCGACCCTGAAATTTAAAAACACGTCCGTCATGGGAGGACCCAATCTGGAAATTTTCAAATTCTCTCTATATCTTTTCGTTCCAATAGTAGCCCTCATTCATTTTGGTAACCCGGAGTGGTACCGAGAGAAGGTTGTTCCTGTTAGTGTCAGTTCACCTTTCTGCTGTGACGCTTGCTCAAACGAATTTCCAAATAGTATAGAAACCAACTTTTCCCTGCGATGGACGGAACGGCTCAGGTAATGGACCATGACCACTCTATCCTTTTTACTTCAGAAAGTTAATTCCGTATTTTTTAAGCGGATACCGAAGGATCAAAGTGGAATCCGCGAAGAGATCGCAAGGATGAAAGCTGAGAGGCTGGCAAGACGGGCGCAAAGGGAAGCAGAGGAAGCCAAGATAGTTTGAAATGCTTCGTAAGGTGATTAACAACATTGGTCTGAGTTCGAGTATCGACAACTCCTCAAAGCCACCTTGCCAGGTGATATGCATCACCAGAAATGCTTGGTCAACAATAAGCGCCCGCCACAATGAATAAACATAAAGTTACGAAATTACATAAAATGCGTTCGAAATTTCCGCTTGCCGATTACTACTTACAAGGTGCAACCGCTGAGACATCCTCGTTTTATGGCATGACAGGGACTTTTCCGTCCAGAATCGAGAATGTGATTTGCTAAATTACCAGACTCCGCCAAATCAATTCGAAAGAAACAAGCACCACTTAAAATTGGGAAACAAAGCCAAGAAAAAGCACAATCAACAGACTAGATCTAATGTTACTTTGGTTTGATTATTAATATACCTTCCCTCACCATCCTCGCAAGGTCTGCGTCGTCGAAATCAAAATAAGAGAGGAGCTCGGCAGGAGGGATATTCTGGTAAGGCTTGGATGCAATTACTTTAGCGCTGATACAGAGTTCAATGCGTCGACGGGATGACGATGAATCAGGTGGGAGAAGGGTGAGAGGCGACCAGTCTATACAAGAAAGAAAAGAAGTGGAGGTGGGGCCGAAATGGAAATTGAGATTTACAAGCTGGAGAGACCGTGAAGCAGACTGAATAAGTGTTGTAACGGCATGAAGGCAGAAGCGGTGCCAACTGAAAGTAGCAATTGCGTTTGCATGAGTAATTAGTCGTTCCAGGTGGGGAAGGCAAGAAGGTGTAAACGGGAAGGTTTCGGGAAGCATAGTACTTATGTTGATTTGTACCATCTGGGCTGAAAGATGCAGCTAATTGTGAGTATCGGAGCCATACAACTGATCACAAATAAGACATACAACGATGGCCAAAATCAAGTTCTAGACTGGTAAGAGAGCTTTGCAGAAGTTCTGGGAGTCGGCGGAAGGCGCCAGCATGAGTTAGAGAAGGACAAAATTTGAGGGTGCGGAGCTTGAGTGTCTTGGTCCATGAAATAATTTCCGGGAGGGAAGGACGGCAACTGTGAATCGAAAGGGATTCAATCTGAGGATAGGGCAACGACGAATTTGGGGATGAGTAGTGAAATGTTCCACCAAGCGTCAATCTTTTGATACCCAAGCACCCAAAGGCGGAAAGGGGAAACTTAAATGCCCTCAGGATCGACACCCCCACCATGGAAGGTAAACTAAGGCAGTCCATGAAAGCCTCTCTGAATCCCTCATCCAGCGAAGACCACTCTAGGTTTAAATTGTAAACCAGAATTATTGTCTGTAATCTCTGAAATTTCGGCAATATTCTCGCTACCTCTCGCCAGTGGACCATAGATGTGTCGTCGGCTTTAGTATTCTTTATGCGTAGCTTATTGACACAATTTGCGATGCGGGGTTTGTTCAAAAGGAGTTCGAAGAGTTGTGAAGGGCTGAAGCCATCCCGGCCAACGATGGGTTTGTTCAAAAGGATGGTGATGTGGGCATAAAGGTATCGTTCGATGAGGTCGGAGAAGACAGGGTGCGCTTTAGAGCATAAGTCGAGAGCGACATGATCTGTCGCCAGAAAATAGAAGATTTGGTCAAGGATCTCCAGTGGAAGCATGGGGGACTTGGACAACCGGGCGCTTGTTTCAAGAAGTTCGTTACTCGGCAATTATGTAATCGAGATGGGCGTTATTTCAGCCCACCAGCGATGCGTCAGCCGCTCTTTTGGCTCTAGACTCTCATGACCTACATATTTTCTGCATTTAGCGTCCTCTTTTTCTTGCTTCATATTCCTATTTGCATTGCCAGTTCGAATTTGAAAGGGGATGCTGCATGCAGTCGAGCAATATGTGTAGTTGCCACGGTGGATCACGATGTGATTACTTGTGAGTTATTGCCATGACTCTGTGTAACGGGAGAAATAGTTCTTCCCTTTCCTACAGATGAATTGAGCACCACGCTGAGTCCTTTTGGATGGATAGCACTGTGAGTGTTTCCCACTTTTCCAAAACTTATTACGCAAGTAACCCATCTAGAGGCTTTGGTGAACGGATGCTGAACACTCATTCGGTAATCCTTTGGAAGAACAAAGATGATGGATCGACGGTGATGTCCCAGCGTTACGCAACGAGATACGCAGAACCCAAAATCGTCGATGAGCCTCCAAGTGTGGCAAAAATTGTGGAAGCTAAGCATCTTCTGGTACGTGGTTTTCTACCCATAGCCTGTGTGCATGTGATTTACTCCCATACAAAAAGCCTGCTCATGCATCAGAAACCACCTTCGCATTCCAAATCCCCGCCAACTCCACCCTTTTCTCCATCACAGACCCTCGTAAGCCCTACATCTTCGCTTTCTCCACTTTTTCTCCCGAAGGACAAGATGCTTCAGCACGTCTCTCAGTACACAGCCAGGTAGGGTCCATAACCCTCGACATCACCAAGGACTTTTCGCCCCCATCTTCTGATATATCATCCCTACCTCCATCCAACTACCCAAAACCAAACCCAAAGACAAAGCCCAACAAGCAAGGCACCATTACCCAAGGCACGAATCTGCACTACTCGCGGATGGAGAAGCTCATCATCCTGCACGGGTTCTTCGCCTCTCTTGGCTTCCTTGTGATCCTCCCTGCTGGGTCTCTCGTTGCAAGGTACTCGAGGGCGTTCACGACGGGTTGGTTCAAGTATCACTGGAAGACCAACCTCTTGATCGCAGGACCCGTCATCACGTTCGGCGTCGCTCTTGGACCTGTGGTCGTGCAATCGAAAAAGTCGTACAAAACTCACTTTGCCAATGCACACGAGGTATTTCACAATCTATGGTCTTTTCTTATAGGGCTAACACATTCCTTTTCCCTTTAGATCTACGGTATCCTCCTCTTGATTCTCTACTATGCCCAAGTAATCCTAGGGCGATACATCCACGAACGCCGAAATAAACTAGCCAGGCTAGGACCCATTACCCGTCCACATCCGCCTTTAAACATCCTCCACATCGTTCTCGGAGTGTCCATCATCTCGTTCGCTTTTTTCCAGGTCCGCACTGGAATGGAATGGTGGGAGATCCTCACCGGTCGCGGACCAATCACAAGCTGGGCATTACCGTTATGGAAGTTTTGGATACCCGTGCGTCTCTCTACTTATATATTCAGTTCAATCTCCCACTTTTTTTATATAGATTCTATTCTTGGCATACTTTGGCGGATACACCTTGTTGTCCCGACAATTCCACCTTGAAAGACAAGCAGCGTACCGACCTCTCCCAAGGACGAACGGATCGGAGATCAGTCAGTCGATACCCTTCTTGGCTGATCAACATGAGGTGGAGTATCACGAATAAGTAGAAATCATGAGAGGCTTCGATATTTATTTAATATGCACAGTACTAGTAATACAAAGTAACTAAAACAACAACGATGAACCAAAAAAGTAAAGTAAAAGAGATACAAGCGCTCTAACTGTATCAAATGGCAAAAAAAAAGACCCGTGTGGATGGGAGATTGTGTTGTCAAAGAAAACAAGGAGAGTGAGAGACAAGCTGTTAAGTTAAGGTAAAGACAAAAATTCAAAACAATGGAGTCATAAGGGAGTGGATAAAGTGAAGTGATGAAGATGATGCATGTACATAGATACCAAACACTTGCACGATAGGCAGAAGGATAGATAAATGGGCGGCCATTGCCCCATTGTTGGCGAGAACCCAATAAGTTACTCGGTTCTGTTTTAGGACGTATGCTGTCCGTAGTCGACATCGACATGAGTAGACAGACCTCCGCGTCGTTAACACCTCCCAAACGTGGACGGGAAGAGAGTAGGCAGCTCGTTACGTCGTCGAGGCCGTATTCATCGACATCGTCATCGCAAGTATCGTAGCTAGATCCTTCTCGCTACCTGCTGGAAGCTGTCTCGAACGTGCTTTTAGACGCACTAGGGGGTGGTGTGAATCAGCGTCCGTCACAAACCCGACAATAACAACAATAAAGACTCACGATTTCTATCCAAAGTAAGCAACACAACTTTGGTCGCATCCTGCACGTCTCCCTTTCCTACCACCGCTGCTGCCGTAGGCTTATTCAAACCAGCTTTCATCGAAGATAATATCGAAGACCGATCGACCCAATGCTCATCCTGCCAAATCGCCGCTTTCAATATCAAATCATCCATGCTCTTCTCCCCACTAGCACCGACATCACTTCTGACGCTTCCAAAATCCACCTGTTCAGTCCGGACACCGAGAGTGCGCAAGTAGTTGCCGCGTGAGGTCTGAACTTTGAGCGAGAGGGAGTGCGTGCGTAGGTGGGAAGTGAGGTAGGCCATTGCCGCTTGGGCTGCTTCGCCGAGGTGGACCGTCGCACTTGCGGTGGGCGTCGTCGCAGTATTTCCGTTCGTCTTCATGATCCCAATCCCACCTTGTCCCCCACCCGAAAGCCCATCAAGCTCCATGATGACTGGTAACGGCACCACAACCGTCCATTGCTCACTCTCTACAAGCGAAGCGATGGAAGAGAGGGAGGATAAGAGAATATTTGTGTCTGCAACCAGGACGGTAAATCCTGGGATGAAGGTAAGTTCATGACGTCGGCGGGATGTATTGGTTTGGGTGGTTGTGTGTTTCGATAAGCGAGCGTCAGCGACAGCCGCTCGCCGATGAGTCTGAGAAACTGCAGTAGGTGTAGATATGGACGTATGTCCAGACGTGGCTGCACCACGCCGAGTTGACTGAAGAACGCTCTTAAGGTATCTACGCCGAGCCTAGACCAAGAGATGAGTATCAATCGAATAAATTTAGGCTGTATTAGTACCTTGAGTTGCTTAATCTCCTCGTCCACCACTCCATCCGCTTCCTCGCTTTCTTCAGTTTCCTCCTCCTCCTCCTCCTCAAGATCCACATCCATAGCATCTCCAACCCACCTCCTCCGCATCCTCCTCTTTTCCTCCTCCTCCCTCTCCTCCCTCTCTTCTTCCTTCCATCGCTTCACCTTCTCCTCAAGCTTCCCTTCAACACGCCACTCCCTCGTTCCCTCAACCCGTGTGAACCCATCCACCACATCCGCAATATTCACAGCACACCTCGCAATCCTTATCCACCGCCTCACGAGCTCACTCTTCGTCAGAGCAGCAGACCGCTTTCCAGCACCCTGATCCGGATCGTCTTCGTCATCCTCGATTCGTCCATCCGTACCCTCCTCATCCCCACCTTCGCCCGTTTCTAGCACCTCTAGCTCTGCTTTTCGCTCCTCCTCGCCCTTCCAATACCCACGCTCAAACACTCTCCGACCGACCCACTCCATGCCGCGCATACACCAGTCTTCGGGCAAAGGCGGCGCACAGCCGCTCGTCAGCATCGGCCATCGGTCTGGTGAAGGTGCTGATTGTGGATTGGACGAAAATCCAGAAACACCATTCACGCCACTAGGACGACTGCCCACTTCTTCACTGCTCATCAACCCCTGCACAATCAACACCCTCCTCGGCACATCCCTCAAAAACTTTGCCATCGCCTCCCACGGCACACTCCTCTCCAGCACTTCCAACGCCCCAAAGTGGTGTTGTTGGTGCGACTGCGAGGGCTGATGTTGCCCCAGCACCGTCGCCAGAAAGGTGAGTAAGATCGTCAAATAAGGATTCAGCATCGGTCGAGCGTACGACGACTTTTGTCGCATCGGGTGTTGGAGAACATGTGAGAGGAGGGCAAAGGTTAGCTGCAAGGCACACTTCAGCTGTAGGGGAAGTTGAACAGTCGGAGTAGGTGTGGGAGAGGTGGGTGTATACGCATGGGCGCTGTAAAGTGAGGGAGATTTCATAGCTGTATCACGATCCTTATCAAGCCCATCGTCAATGTCCATTCTCTCTGCTGCTTCTGGTGCACCATGATGCTGATGTCTCGACATGCTCACCGCAGGTTTCTTCGCCATCACACCTACCGCTCCCAAACTTCCACCTCCTAATGCCCCAACCCTCCTCAACAGACCCGAAGGCCTCCCATACTCCAACACGGCGGCAACGTTCACAACCCCCATCATCACCCACTCCCTCTCCTCCGCTCCTTCTATCTCGACCCGCTCGAGAAATCTTCCTAAAGTAGGCACGAAATCGTCCAGCTGGATGTTCGTAAACAACATGCCGTGGAGGAGGACGAAGAGCTCCGATACGCGCGTTTCGGGCGAAGAAGCGCGTCGAGTCTGAGCGGCTTGTGAGAAGAGTGGGAGGATGGATTCACGCGATGTAGAGAACGGATGGAGCGTTGTCATACTGACATAAATCGGCAGTCAAGTCAATTCGGATTTTTAGAAAAGTCTATCCGAGATAACCCACCTCTTAACGAAATGGTATACTCCCCTCAGCTCCTCACCCTCCACCTCTCGTGACAGCAACCCGAGATGGTGATGCAGCTTTCCTGTCCCAGGCTGCTCCGCCAATCCAGCACCATACCAATCCTTCGCAATATTCCGCCATCTTTCCTTTTCGGGTTCAACATCCAACAACCGCGCAGCAGCCACGCCAATGCTAGGAGACGGGCTGTCATCAATCCGCGCAGCGGGCAAGTCACTAGCTGACTTGCCGGAAGACGACGACGGCGACTTCTTCTTGGTGTCGCAGCCGGAATTTCGTGAAGCCTCAGAGACGGCGTGGGATGTCAGCCCGCCTTGGCCACCTACGCCCCCACTGACCATTGCGGCGACAGCCATGCGGTACCTGGCGAGATCGCCCAGCGCCTCGAGCCACCCTGACTTGAAAGGGTTCAGCAATGGCTCTTCCAACAAGCCGGTGTAAAATGTATATGCATAGTAAATAAAATCTTGCAGATGTTCGAGGGCCAGTGGGGAAGTGAACGACGCGCGACGGAGGGACTCGAGGAGTTTGTGAAAGCCATATGTCCAAAGACGGACGATGATGTTATATTTAGTTGGGATATTCCTTAGAGAGGCAGGAACGGACGGTGATAGCGAGATGTCAAGGAGATTATGGATGATTTCGGCTAAACTAGAAAATGACAGAAATCAATCTTGAAAGAAAAAGGAAACACGAATTAAAGAACATACTCTTTGTGATCTTTAATGTGTTTTTTCCACTTTTCTCTCTCGACCTCTGCCGGTTCGATTTCTTTCCCTTTGAGCATTACTCTGCTCCTAGGACCATCTTCGACGTCATCGGCATCTTCTTCCTTGATTTTAGTCTCGAGGTTGGTCAACGCGCGATAGAGTTTCTTCAATTGGATGGAGAATACGCTGTTTCCCGAGTCGTCAGTGCCTTGACCTTGGTTTGGGCGACCGTCGAATAGGTTGGACGATGCGGAAGAACCGTCTGTAGTCGAAGAGAGGGTGAAATTAGAGGACGAAAGAGAGGCGGCATAAGAAGAGGTCGAAGACGCGGAGACGTGGTCGCCCGAAAGCTTCGGAGTCGGCGTGGGTCGAGCGGAGGATGAAGGTTGCGGAGGGCGTGCCAATACGGAGAATCTCACAGGGTCATCCTTCCTGTGATCGAATAGCTGACGTTTGGGGTGATCGTCTGGCAGAGATTCTGGCTCTGCTGTCCAACGGGTAGGTATTGGGTCTGAGTCCGGATTGTACAGTTTCTGAATCGGTTTATTATTGCGATTATGGGTGGGCTGGGCAGGTCTTGGTAGAGGTGAGGATGATATCTTCAATCTTCTGGAGAACTCCTCTGGATCAGCCTCCTTTGAGGGTCGGGAGACAGTAATTTGCGGAGATGGATGGCGGCGGGGTGACAGAACAGGAGTTGGCTTCGAAAGCTTTGATATGGCTTTGTCTCTTTCTGACCTGTCTCTGGGACGAGTTGCACTGCATCCAACAACATTAGAAACACAATAATATATACCAGGAGAATAACGAACGCTGCTGTACGTCTCCTATACGCCATAAGCTTCTCGTCGAGATCGGTCGGCTGCGGTTCGCGCATTGCGAGATCTCTATGGCCCGTTTCCCGCTCTTTTCCTTTTCTTGACGGACTCGGAATATCCTCGACCTGCATCTTACAAATACCCAGAAAAAATGTTTGCGAGACAGAGGGAGAACCGGGATCCGCCTCTTCCTCAAACCCAATTCCGCAGCACCTTTGCATACATCACGTGCAATCATTTAAACGCCGCAGTCGTCGAAGCTCAGGTTGCTGCGCAGTCTCAAACCAATTTTTATTGGACTGCGGGTACAACCCCTCTCAGACCGCAGTATGTGCGCACGCCGCAGACTGGGAGCATGATTCCCCATTCCAGTTCGATTCAAGAGTCCAGCTCTCCGAGTTCCCTAGCTGATGAAGTACGTATGATCATTGTTGACCTTATGTCCGGGCGGTAGATTCATCAGGCATTCAATAATAATGGAGTTACTCGGTCACCGTATGCCTGTACAATTCATCAGTTTGTCACCGATCATTCGCATCAGCATATATGAAATGAAGGTTGTGAATATTAAAAGGATTTTCAGATGTGCATTGCGCGGAAATCCTTCACTGCAAGCCCCAGTGTTTCAAAGTAAAACGAAACGATCGAATTGCATATACGATTCAAAATGCACGCTTAAGGAAAGGTGTTATAAACAGATCGGTGTTGAAAAGAGTGATGAACAAAAATTTTTTTGAAATACTTCCGAAAATGATAGTATTACTTCTCCGCGAGTGAGTTGTTTAGAGATATCAAGAAATCTCCGAAGCATTAATGAAGATAACAGTATTGCAGAAATGGACGTTGCAGGAAATTTTATTGAAGGAAGCAACAAAAAAAGTAGCAAGAACAAATGCTGGAGGAATTATTCTGGCTTACGTGTCGCTCGCAAGATCAGAGAAAAGCTTCGCAAAAGGGATATCTCTGTTAGAATGCCCCACTACTCGGATATTGAGTTCAATGTGTTGAAGGGATGAGGAAGACGAATAGAGAGCCTTGAGAGGGGACCAGTCGACTCCAGAAAGAGAATAAGAGCAGCTGAATCTGAAACGGAAGGCGAGGGTGAAATGTTGGAGAGACTGAACAAGTGTTGAAATAGCAGGAAGGCAGGACCTGCAGAGTCTACGTTCAGTCCGTATGTTCGTCGCGTAATCTAGCTCAGAATAAATGTCAATCCCTGTATGCACAGATAATGAGGCATTCAAGGTGAAGAAGGCAAGAAAGTGTAAACGGGACAATCGGGGTCACGGCAAATATAGTCGTTTTGGTACTGAGATCGTATGTATTTTGGACTGAATAACGTGGCTAATGGTGAGTATCGATGCCACAAAAGTGATTGCGGTGGGACATACAATCTGAGTCAAAATCAAGTTCCAAGATACGAAGCTTGGGAGTCTTTGCCCAAGAAAACAATAGCAAATCGTCAGAGACTCGAGCTGAGGACAGGCCAAGAACGAATCTGGAATACAAGGATACATTATCGCATCGAGCGTCAATTTCTTGATGCCCGTGCAACCAACAAGAGTGGAAAAGGGAAACCCCTGGTGCCCAGTACGGACAGCTCCACCATGGAGGGTAAATGAAGGCAATCTCTGAAGGCTTCACGAAGTCCCTTATATAGCATAGACCAAATTTCCTCAACAACTTCCTGAGCCAATGCAGCCTCTGAAATTTCGGCAATATCTCCACCATCTCTTGCCAGACCAAGAAAGGTGACATTGGGTGACCTGACAAAACATTTTCTATGCGCAGGCTACGGACGTAATTTGCGATACGGGGTTATTTGAAAGGAGCTTGGAGACCTGTGAAGCGCTGAAGCCATCCGAGCCAACGGTGAGTTTGTCGACGACAGTGATGTGAGCATAACTTGAAAAGGACAGGGTGCGCTATAGAGCATGCCTTGAGAGCAGCAGGGTCTGTAGCAATAAAACTGAAGATATAGTCAAGGATCTCTGGTGGGAGCATTGAGAGAGTCTGAAACGCAGGTACCTAAAACCATATTTGGAAGTTTGTTGCGGGAAAAAATTTGTCTGTCACATTCATCGTTACATAAGTTTGACCTCATATATCATTTGGCCACCGCCTCACACTTCGGGGTTTCCAATATTTTAATGCCATTTATATTTGTACCCAATTGGTAATTAAATATTTAAAGTGCTGAA
>QDKV01005058.1_pt1 | contig 24236 bp, 26 predicted proteins | sample 1861101 | NCBI WGS metagenome assembly QDKV01 (sample SAMN04275158, study PRJNA302643) | Fungus metagenome, whole genome shotgun sequencing project. | isolation source: fruitbody | host: Mallocybe terrigena | place: Sweden | collected 2013 | reverse complement strand
CCCAAACGTTGCGCCCCCCGGCGAAAACTCTAGTGCATCTGTGCCGGATCTTATATCCAATGGTCCAAACCCTGGCAAAGGCAAAGAGAAAGAGACTAACACAATACAGGCGTTACCTGTGGTACAGTATGTCTTCCTCACCTTTGAAGTTCCATCCTTTCTTACTTACCTAATCTTCTAGCAAGCGACCCTCGATGGTCGAATTCCACTCCTCTCCTGGTCGCGGTTCTGGTTTCACCATCGCCTTTGGCTCGAAATCGAAAACCCCCAACTTCTCGCTCGTACTCGATTTGAGTAGGAAGCGGTCCAGAGCCGAGCACGACGAGGAGGTCGGGGAAGGGAGCAGCAACAGCACCGGACAACGATTTACTTCAGTCCAAAACCAGAACTTTGGCTCTAGTCGGAAGCGTCCCATACTCGAGCACCAAATCTCAAACGAGAATCAGTTCATTCAAGGAAGCAGTACAGGTCCTGGGATTTCTCAACAATCCGATGCAGACGCCCTCTACGACGCTTATCAAAATTCGAGGACTACAAACTCAAAAACGAAACCAAGGTCGGGTATGCCCCTCAAGAGGACCTACTCTGTACACAATTTCGACGATTGCGGTGAAGATCCTTGGAGTGCAGAAAACGGCTCAATAGCTCAGGTTTCAGCCTACTTCTCACCACCACCATCATCTCCTCCCCCACCTACCCATTTTCCAAAGTTTTATACTCTTCCAAACATGTTCAATTATCTTTGGGGGCCTAATAGAGCGGAAGCGAGTGCAAAGGCTCGCGAACTTGTTGGTATGCCAACCCGGAATTCTGTCGTAAAGAGAAACCTAAGAGCTCCTCTTGCTGGACGGGCTCAGGTTCCGACCCAGGCCCTTCGAAGGGCCCCAAACCAAAGGCGGAATGGTGGCGTCGCAGTCCAAAATACGCTGCGGAGGACACCGTCTACGGTTAATGCTACTGTTGCTCCGGAGGACCTTAATCCAGGGCAGAAGGAAACGATGGTTGGAAGGTCGATGGCGGTAGGACCTCCTGCTTTACCTCAGTTACCGAATAGAACTCGACCTAGGGAGGAGGAGAAGGATGGAGAAGAGGAGGCCCAAGAGAGGCCAACCAAGCGGAGCAGAGGTTCTGTGTAGGACGCACATTGATGGATTTTTGTATACTGGCGAACGTTGGTTATTGGGGACAAAACAAAAAGTATCTAAATGAGCAGGTCGTTTATGAAGCCCATCTTCAAGCTCATGTTTGGCGCAAGACTGTAATTAATATCGAATACTTTCATCACTTATAACTATTAATATTATATTGTTCTCGGAGTCCTTTACTCTCCCGATGCTGCTAGGATCATCATTCCCACACCCATGAACAAACTCACGACTGCCAGTACTCGCTTAGCGAGACCTGCCTGCTGCTGGGTTGAAGGGTGTACATCTTCATCTTTAACCTGGGTTAGCGATCGTGGTGGAAGTCCGGGAACATCCACCACCACATCTTCGATGTCGGTTTGTCTCCGCGTCCCACGTCCCCGTTCATGCATTTCATCGGAAAGGCCTTCATGGCGCTGAGTGCGCCCGTTTCCGACTGCTTCATCTTCTTGATGCACCGCATGATGGTGGTGATGTCCACCCTCAACGTCACCAAATACGAAGTCACCCGCGATCATTTCTACAGTCGCTGCGTAGATCAGCATCCCAGCGGATATAGCAGACATGACGCCCTCAATGAGGTGCATCGAAGCTATCGGCGATAACGTGCATCAACAAACATCTCATACGCATGAGAAGAATGGAAGGAACTCACCTATATCTTTGTTTCTATTCGTAGGAAACAATGCCATACCCAGCGTCATGCCAAATGGCGTCGTCACAGCAAATAAAAAGGAAAGCGTTGGTTTCAACCAATGCACCTCCCTCACGTTCCACATGCGCCACTTTTTCCACTTTTGGAACGGTTGCCACCGATGAGCTTCTTGTTTTAATTTCGGAGAAGAAGCTGCAACCTTCTGCACCGTCAAGTCCGGTGGCTCAGCATTTAATTTTTGGCTACTTACATTTGATGAACTTTCAGAGGGCGTCCTTTCATCATCGCTATATTGAAGTTGAGCGTCCTTTTTCTTGGTTGGTGGTAAAGCAGCGATTCTGATCCCTAACGATAGGCCTTCAAATAACTGATGAAATATGATCGCTGTGGTTAGCGATGCTATTGGGATTAAAAGGGAGTCAGCAATATAGCATGAAAACTTTAACTTGGAAGTTAACACTAACTAAAATCGGATCCGGAGGCAACAGCCAACGTTAAGCCGATAACTAGCGAATGTATCATTATCCCTAACTGGAGGACCTAAAGTATAAATCGTTAAAAAGAGTTTGTTGATACAAAAAATTCAAATGCCTCGCACAAGGATGCCAACAATCTGCCGCTTTCTTCCGACAGTCGGCAGTGGTGTAGAATCTCCATGGTGTTGACGTTGGAGATGCCCGGCTTCTTGCGCGACGTTGGAAGCTTTGCCAACCGGTCGAGAAACAGAACAATAATGCCCAAAGCCGTGCCCATCGTCTTCTGCAGAATCATGATCATGCTGATGATGGTGGTGTTGATGCTCGCCAGCTGGGGCCAACCCTAGCCGACAAATCCTTGGTGAATTGTTCAAAACATCAATGAAATTCACTACGGGAAGAAGTGCAGGTGATCTCTGATGCGTATGCTGATGCGAGTATTGACTGTGAAGAGAGTGGCACGACACGTGGTGTCCATAATCGTAATGCGGCGCTGGGGTGCACGGACGCGACCGGGAACGAGAAAGGTCATTGGCTGGTGTTGATAGGGTAGTTGGTGTAGGACCTTGTTTCGCTGGTGCAATAGTAGCACAGGAAATAGGAGAGGTATTCAAAATGTCCTGCTCGCCAGTTGCGAACAACAATGGGGTATTTTCAGAGACTACAGCTATGGGCTGCTGGAGTGGAAGACACCCATTTTGTGATGGCGAGCGACCGGAGAAGGTGACATGTGAACACTTGTTGGGAGATGTACTGCGAGAACAAATCGTCGAACTTGCAGGTGTGGGAGGAGCGGACGGCTTGCTCTTTAAGTGTTCAACGTAAGTTGTTGAAACGTCTTAGGGAGTTATAAGGTATTATTTCTCTTAAAAAATTAGATGAGAACGCTCACATTCAACGAGAAAAATAGCGAGCAATGAGCTTAGACTATGAACAAACTGTCAGGTTGGTGTGCACAAAACTTAGTACAGAATTGAGCTCACATAATGAGTCCAGTCCACCTTCCAATCTTACCATATCTCTCCTCAACAATTGGGCTTTGTAAAGACGTAAAGGCATCGCCTAACAGGTGGATGAACGCTGTAGCCAGGATTACCCCTGTCCCAAAGTGTTTTCCGATGAAGAACAGGATAGACGGAATACGAAAGAAGGGCATCTGCTGTGAGACCATGGGAAACGATACAGCTGCACACGTTCAGCAGAACTGACTTCCAGGTATACTTTCAATAACGCACCAAAGAGCGATGCGAGCCAGATGGCAAACATGACGCCAATCTTTGATTCCACATCAGTGCTCGTCATGACTGCTGCAGTCACTGGTGAACTCATCGAGGACGCGGAGGATGTCGATGGAAACTTCACATTATGCGACCACAATGAGGACATTGTCGTAAAGGTGAAATGCCAGCGAGGATCCTATCACATTTATACAGTATTGGCTTATCAATGAGGACCACATCAGTCATGCACATCTTTCCGTTGAGGTCTGACGTATAATTAAATCCGTGAAGCCTTTTCATTCATACGACAATGATGGTAGAAAAGCCGAAAACAACAGTACTGAACGGGTTCACGCCGAAAATTGCAGCTAGCCAACACTTCTTCCCCACCAGTCTTTGCTTCGGGAATTTCGAGTCTGATGCAATATTTTCTGATTATATTATATATAATTCATAAGTACATTCATCAAGGCAAAACTTAACAGAGCAACCCTCACATTATGACCTTCGAGCACCCTGCGGACCTCCAGCCGTCTCCTGTGCGATCTTTTGCTGCAAGATGCTAAGGACTATATTCATATTTTCTCTCTTCTTTTGTAGCGTATCTTCAAGAGCTTCAACATTCGTCCGAATATATTCGACTTTATCGTTGTAGTATTTTATAGCTTGAGGACGGGTCTACTGCATGGTGAACAATCAGACTGATAAGAGACGATATAGGAGAACAGACCTTCTTAACGTAGTAGCCGGTTCCGATGTCTACGATGACACGCTCTGGATCCGAAAGTTTTCCGGGGACGTAAAGCGAATTTGTGAGCGGAACTAGAATGATTTTACCTAGGCGGATATCAGGTTAGCGGAACCGTATACAAAAGAACGAGAGAAGGAATCGAAGAGAGGGAAAAATACAATAATGAGAGAGCTCACCCTTGTTCCCTGCTTTAACTTCAGACACATTCTCAATACAGGCCTTAAACTTGGCTTGTGCTTGTCTCAACTGGGCAAATGAGTTTGTAAGATGATTAAGTTCCTAAAGCAAATGTTATTTCAGTCTCGCTTTCCGTTGATATTTCCTGCAATTTGGACATAGGACACCAATAGAAATTAACTTGATCGACTCACCTCCTCCAATTGTTTTCGCACATCTGAAAGTTGTGCAATATCAAGATCAGAGATATTGATGGTTGTCTGCGACATTGCACTGGAGAGGATTTGGTGGCTGCACCGTGACGGCGTTCAGCCAGTGTGACATACGGAATGTCACAGGCGGTGTAAGAAACCCTTGTCCTTCCGGTTTTCAACTTGCTGGTACAAACGCGCAAGCGGCAAGTCTATCTAGGGATGGAGGACAGGGGAGGGGGAAGACATCCCCAAGACTTAGGTGTGTCACCATATTCCACATAAATTGCTCGAGTTGATTTCAGTCGATTGTTTTTTTCGGATATGAAAAGTTGCCATCTTTCATGCCTCATTTCACCCTACAAAGGGGAATATTATTGACTGGTCTCTGAAGGCCAGTGACGGTGCGTGTTGGTTTTAAGCGCTCAAGTAATCGTGGTATTCAGGTATCCTTTTAGATCTAAATCTAGAACAGTTGCAACTCGAATTCAGCGCTTTACCTAGTGGTTTGCATCTCGTAGAGCAGGACGTTGTGTAAGCAAGTATTCTCACTTCTGGAACATCTTAGGACGTTAACTTAGGTGTCTCCAGATACTTTACTAAAGAAAACCAATGCGGAGTTTGTGTCTTTCGTCGGCGGCAGACTGACGAACATGGTCACCGCGGTTTCCGTCTTTCTTCGCTTGGAATTCTTCTTGCCAAGTCAGTCAGAGCCCGTCCTTGGAGACACATCAAAGCTCTAAAAGATCTCATTGACACACTCTATTCGCAAACTGTCAACCGAGGTCATTTGGAAATGACGGAAGAGGACTGGGAACCTGCAAGGATATTTTTCGAGGAGAGGAAGTTGAGGAGGGCGGATCTTGGAGGTGCTGGTGATTGGATAGGATGGAGTGATGAATTGGACGGGGTTTGTCACTATATATACCCTTTTTTCCGGGGTGAACTGAGTAATGTTTATGCACAGGCATACTCCAATCCTCTGGACACAAATCCTACCATACATCTTCCCCATCTTTTAAGGATATTAGGACCTTCTTCATTAACCCTATACAAGCACGTTCTTGGTCGAAGGCGAATCCTCATTTATACTCTGCCGCCCGTTGAGGTTGCTTGCATTTTGTGTCAAGTTGCTGGCGATCTTTGTTTCAATGCACAGGTTAGGTCGGAAAGCGAGATTTCCCTGGCAAGACCGAGAGGAAGACGGCCGGATCCTATCAGTGTATTGGGAATGATTACCTTGGCCGACCTGGATAGATTAGAAACGGAGACCAAGACTGGTAGGGGATGGATCGCTTGTAAGCTGAATGACGCCCTTTATTATTGTCCTTCTGTGTCTTGATATTGCCTCGCTCATTTGTAGGTACTACCGACGCTATATTTATTGAGAAGCCATCATATTATGATCTACTTATTGATCTCACAACTTCCACTCCCAATACATCAACACGACCTACATTCTATTCGTCGAAACCTGTATATTTGTCTCAGCCAGGGTCTCTTTGTTCCCCTACACATAGATTATCGACAATTCGATTTGCTTGGAGCGACATTAAACTAGTGCGTTTGACAACTTATTCAAGCCATCATTTCTCATACTATTCAATAGTGGACTGAAATTGACCGCATTCTTCAACTTGATTCCGAAGCTGCTCATAGCTCATGTTGTACTGCTATCGGAGACGAGTCATACAAGCCTAAAACCATCACTTTTTGGACGGATGCTTGGCGGATATACGAAGACGTCTGCGTCATTTGCGCTGGGTTGTGGATTGGTTCGTGGCGAGGTAACTCAACAGCGAGTTATTCTACTTCCAATGGCCCAGAGAATTGGGGTAGTGTGAGGCTAGAAGGCGATGACGATTTGAGTCTTAGAAATGTATTGAAAGATCCTGGAATTGGAAGCGAAAATACGAAGGGTAAATTATCGATTGAAAGCCAACGAACTTATGTGCGGAGTCTTGGCATGGGAATCGAAGGACGTCCAGTTGACAGCCTTGGAGGTGTGGCAAACAAATCGAGAAGGGCCAGTGCGATGAGTTGGTCAAGTGGGAAAGCGACCGTAGTTGGGACAGTTTCCGGCAATGGGAAGTCGCGGCAACTCTCCACTTCGACATCGCCTGGATCTTCTGCTATTCCGGATTCAGGTGAAGGGACCTATGCTGTTGCGTTGAACCGGCTTGACTCCGAACATGTCATTGACCTCGAGGAGCAAGCTCGAAGAAGGATGTCACAAGTCTACACGACGATGGCTCTACTGCAAACATTCCATGCTCACACAACCTTCCAACTTTCTGTCTTGGAAGATCTTCTTAGGACCAAATTACCTAACCCACCTAACAACGGCGGCGCATCCGCTAGTAGGACTGTCGTCGATGCGAGTGATCAAGAAACACCGGCTGGAGAGCAAGTCGTTATGTTAACCCCAAAAGATTTCTTGGCCTTTGAACTCGGTCCGTTCAGCAGTCTCGATGCGAAGTATTTAGAGTGGCTCGCAGAGCAGTACGCAGGGGGTGAAATCAAGGTAGTTGTGAAGAGGAATTGGAGAGATTTGTTAGGTGTCTTTTTTGGCTATGGCTGAACTGCACGATATACTCAAGATATACTCTATGTATATTATTTCTTGATTATTCCCCTCTTTTACCTTTCTTTTCTTTTTTAACACCTGCTTTATTGCACACCCTGACGACTGAATTTGATGTGCCGCATCATTTATACCATTTATTTATATACCCGATTGTGATCTTGTTCATGGACATTTGGGATTCCTGAATAAAAAATGTGATATTTATGTAATCAAAAACAAACCTCAGCTCTGCTTTCTACCACTAAGTATATGAAATAAGACCGGGATGGGTAGATCAAGTAAGTCAAATGTTTTCTTACGTTTCCCCCGAGGTTCATCTTGTTACAGAAGCATTAAAAAAGACTGAAGTACCGCTGAAGTCGAGTATGTTTCCTACAATCACTTAAGCCTTGCGTGCTTGCATTCTTCTTGACATTCTATTGGTGGCATAGATATTGACCTGTTTTTCCTTAAGAACTCAGGAAGGATCCCGGCGTACCTCGACTACCAGACCTGAAATTAAAGGTTGAAAACGCGCAGAGGAAGGCGATGGTGCGTAGAAATTTTTTTTTTTCATTTTGATCTTCTTTTATTATTATTGCACTTCGTTGCAGAGGCAAAGCAAGCATGGTGACCTTGACTCACCTATGGCGTCGGAACCTACACTATCAACGTTAGCCATGCAAGCTGCATTGTCTTCTTCTGACCATCTAGATGTCGAAGATCCCTCCTCGTCTAAATCGGTTCTTCAAAGAACAAAAGAGCAAATACGCAAGCATTACCTTCGTGCATTGCACAAAGTCGTGGATGAGAGTGATATCGTTATTTTGGTTTTGGATGCCAGAGATCCGGAAGGTTGTAGGAGTAGGCTTGTCGAAGAAGAAGTGAGAAGACGTGAGTCAGAGGGAAAGAAGTTGGTCTTTGTATTGAACAAGATTGGTAACTATGTGCTTTGCAATGTAACTTTGGATACTGAGCCCCTTTTTTTCAAAGACCTCGTTCCAAGGTCCAATGCACAGGCTTGGTTAAAATACCTGCGGCATTCCACACCTACCCTCCCTTTCCTTTCTTCGGCTTCTCGTCAGCGGACGAATATCTCATCTTCAACTACACCTGCCTTGTTAAAGCTGCTGAAAAGCTATAAACCCATAGCGAGGAGCGTAACAGTCGGCGTCGTTGGCTACCCCAATGTGGGTAAGAGTAGCTTGATCAACAGCCTTAAAAGGAGTAAAGTTGGTTCTAAATCCTTTATTTTGCGACCCATTCCCACCTTACTTTTTCCTGTCTATAGGCCTGTGCAGTCGCTGCTCAACCCGGCCATACCAAAGAGTTGCAACACGTTCAATTAGATCGTGGCATGCGAATTATTGATTCGCCTGGTGTAGTATTCGACGATGATGACTACGATGACGGGAAAGGATCAAAGAAAAGTAATATTTTACTGAGGAATGTGGTCAGGGTAGAAGATGTTGAAGATCCTATATCAGTTGGTATGTCATCTTATGGTTTTCATAAACTCTTGATTCACTTCGATTTTGTATAGTGGATGAGATATGTATGAGGACGCCACGTTCTACGCTGCAAAAGATCTACAACCTTCCTGACTTTTCATCCACTCTTGAGTTTTTAACCATGCTGGCAATGACGAGTGGGAGGCTTCTAAAGGTTTTGTCTTATTTTTGACAATACAGTTTTGATCCATATCTAACAAATTGATTTCAGGGGGGGACGCCAGATCTCAATTCTGCTGCAAGGCAAATACTTACGGATTGGAATCAACAGAAAATTCCTTATTTCTCCGAACCTCCTTCTATTCATCCGTCTATGATACCCTCAACTAGTAAGCTGTGTCCCTACCACAAATATGAAATTTCTTATTACGATCGGTTGTTAGTATCCGCAACACGCAATGACGCTGCGGGAGCAATTGTTGCCCGTGGTGCTGAGAATGTTGGCCAGGCGCAAATACTCTCTGATTTCTCTAAACCGTTTGAGTTGGAAGGTCTTTTTGGAGCGGCAGATGCTGGGGCTTTTGCTGGTCGTGTAGGTGCACATGATGTCCCAATGGGCATGGCCGACGAGGATGGAGATGTGTTTTGGGATGCAGTTGACGGTCCAGAGGGCCTTCATAGCCTTATGGACGGTGTTGAAGACGGAATACCCATGGAAAGTGACGATTTGAAACATATCATCCCTCGAAAGAGGTCGCGATCGCCTTCAGAAGCACTTATGCAGGTGACGACATCTTTGACAAGGGAAGAAGAAGCAGCGTCGCGATTTACTCGACAACCGAAACGACAGCGAAAAGCCAAGGACGTGCCTGCGTATAATGCTCCACCAGATGAGCATGTATCGCGGCAGATGGCTAAAAACAATCCATTGAGCAGAAGGGTGTTGAAAAGGGAAGCTAAGAGGGCTAGAAAGGCGTATAAAGTGAAAGTAAGAGGAGATTTAGGTGGTTCAATGGAGGTAGATGCGGATGGTTTGCAATTTACTTTTATGGCTTAAGGTGCAAGGCCCTATTTGCGATTGGTTTCTAAAAGCTATAGGCGAACAGGATCAAGGAGTTGTTTTACTTTCAAGGGCACGTCAGTAACAAAATCATAGTCGACCTGAGAAAGGGCTAATTTAGGTCTTAGCACTCACTGAATCAGATGTGTCATTTACGATATTTCGTGCTGTGCTGCTGTCTTCCAGTCTGGCCAGACTGAACCAACTATGTAAACTGCCTCATTGACCTCAGGTCCACTCAAGTCAATTTCAGGACACAGCACGGAAAGAAACAGATTACAAAACATGGAAATGGAAAACACAAAACGTCTCACAGTCGTTCATTTGTAGTCCGTAGATGGCGTTATACAAAGGAATCTCCCCACCAACACTGTCAATCATCTGGTCGCTTTCCTCACATCTCAACACCGATGGTCTACACCCTCTTAAACTCCAAGAATCTTGGATGCCACTGGATGCCTGGTGAAGTTCGCCCTGCATACACGAACCCCGCAAAATCTGTTTCTATCCCCTGCCTAACCGTCAGGTATTCCCCAAAGTATTTCTGACACACGTTGCTGAGCTCCGGATAATACACCTTCCACCCCAACACGCCACTTGAATCTGCGATGCCTACAGCGCTGCTGGGATTGAATCCCCCACCCCCAAATGCGACCGCGACTCCAACATCCTGGCATTTGTTTGTGTAAAAAGATGGGTAGGCGAATGTGACATTAGGGTTCCAGATCTGCCACTGCCTGTCGAGATGCAGGAGCGGCCAGGTTGATGCATCGATCTGGGCGATTTGAATGTGCAACTTGGGGAAACCACCACCACTAGGCGCGGCCCAAGCAAACCAAACTTCATTCTTGCTTCTACGCGTGACGCCAATTATGCCGTGGAATTGGGCGGTGGGTACCCAGTTCGTGCTGCTATCACCTGGACAGGGAGAGACGAATCCGGCGACATTCGACGGCCAGGGATTAATCCCGATATCACTCCAGAAGTATGTTGTCCCTGGTTCCGGCCACTTGAAGATCCTCATGGTCGTCCCAATCACTGAGTGCCCAGCCTAGAAAACGGTATCGCCAGCATTCTGTGAGATATGGGAGTGGTAGGCAACAGCTCCATGTGCCGGGTTGGTGTACGAGTACGTCAGTGGACCTAATGCGAACACTAGGGGAATGATGGGGACACGGATCACAACAAGGCCTACCCCCGTGTTGGTGGCGCTTATATAAAGAAAGTCATTTCCAACGGCAAGGTCACTGTATCTAAGGTCGCCTCTGAGCCCGAGGTTTGTATTAGAGACGATATCCAGGAAGCGGTACGAGAGGATCGCAGTGCTGCTCACGTCGCTCGGGCGAAAAGTTATGATGCGGAGCTTGTTGACTGCTCTGGCATTTGCCTTGTATTGGAGAAGCCATACAAAATGACGGACGGACGGAAGGTAATGTACAACTAGATTGCAGCAGAATCCACCATCCGTTGCACTGGCAGGACTAGGGGGCCCTGCATAAACCGTCGGGTTTATTGTATTAAAGGTTGCCCCGCCGTCCAAAGAGATGGCCGCAAAATTGTTAGCAGTGGAGAATACGACTTTCCCGGCTCTGGCACCGCTGGGGTCAGACTTTTCCGAAAATAGTGTTTTCTCCGAAGGCGACGTTGTTGCCTCTGCATGCTTGACTCGACATTGTGGTAGTGTTCAAGTTGCCACCCGATACTGTAATATTTGTTTCGGGAGACGAAGGGTTGATGGGGCCAGTAGGTTGTCCAGTAGGAATGGGAGGTGGGGGCGTCGAATCGTCGTCTGGCTCATTGGTAATTGGAGAAGGTTGAGAGGGTCTTCCTTCGAATACTGTACCCTGGACAGAGGTTGCAAGCGCGGATTCATGTTTTGCCAAGACGCTTTGAGTTGCCCAGACGCCCTCGAGTAGAGTGGTCGCCCAGAAAGTTATATAGACAATTGTTACTGAAAGTTTCATGGCTCAAGCTGGAGTCTGACGGACAAATGTGGTGTCCTTAATAACTTCAAACTACTCGGTCGTATTTATCACATACCGTAGTCTGCGTCACATGGATCTTACATATAGCAAAATCAACCCAGCAGACAAAGCACACTTGTGGATTGCACCATCCCGACCCATTTCCGATTGATAAACGACATGTTGTAACACCCTCTCATAACGGATGGTACTACCAAGACCTATTTTAAGGAGTTTTCCATTGATCGCACTGTCAGACTGACAGGATTACCGCCTTCATCGGCGGTGTACAATGTATATATATATTCAATTAGAGCAACTATGCATCGTCAAATATATTCTATTTACGTTATGAATTACTAAATCTAGCTGTGACCGGGTAGTAATATAGAAATTTGTTTACAAAAGAAAATGTGGTCCACACAACTTTCCGACACCCATGGAGTGAAGGTATATGACTGCAGGACTTTTAGGTCTTGTTCGGTTCCATAACACTACGTTATCTGCAGTTTAAACTTTGCTTATCACATCCTAGTACTTCTCCAAGTCATGCACGGAATGAATTATCAACGTGTTTTCCGTAGCTTGTCCATACACAGCTCAAGAGTTGGCTCCTCATGAGAGTCGCCATATGAGCAGCCTTTAGATGAGGGGGTGCCAAGCAATCCCCATTTCAATGGTACTACTTACATGATCAAATTACTCGCGAAGATTGAGCTGATCGCTCTTACAACAGCCTAATTTTGTGCAATGTGGAACATACCCGTTCCGCAAGACACCATGTCACGAATTCTTTCGGCTGCCAAGCCACACGCAACTAGTGCTTAGCGGTATTAATTACACGGCGCACATTCGGAAGTACGTTCTCTTTCTTTTGTTGAAGTTTGTTGAGCTGCAAGATCCGTTACCCGTACTAGGTGTTTCGTTTTTGCTGGGTATTAAGTGTACATGGGTAAATATTAGGCGATGTTAGAGGACGTTTCAAGCTAGTGTACGCACAAAGAAGACTTCACATAAACCACCAATTCATTTGATTTTGTTATTGTTTAGTCCAAGACAGGATAATTCCTTTCTTCAGGACAGATTTAAAAGGTCAAAGGCAAGCTCTACCATAACTGCATATGTATCACATTCAATCTTACATAGCTACATGGGGAAATTAATGTTTGTAACTTGTGAACTTCATCCTCAGGCTCCGGATCAAAGGCTAAAGCTCTTTGACTAAGACTCAATGTAACTTCGCATTGATTTATCTAAATTCTCACTAGTGACAATTCTTGTCTAGTATTTGGCCGATACACGGCCCAATCCATTGCGATTGCCTTTTTAGTATATGGGCGGATTTACCAAAAGAGGAAGTCTAATTATGCGGCTGGGTTTAAACTTCGAAGCGACAATGACACGGTATCCTTCCCCCTCACTGAGGACTTGCTGAATGTTCAGACAATTTTTTGTGTTGGGCTTGCAGAAATCCTTGTAATTATGTTTTCACCCTGAGGCCTGAGGCCTGTTAACAACAGCAAATATGTGCCAGGATTTAAAACTTAGAAGCTGCCATCATTCGCTTTTCTGCATTCTCTAATATCTCACTTAAAACAACGTCTAAGTAGGCTGCATTTTATTCTCTAGAACAGAAATTTTAGGGTGATCAAGCCTTCTACATTCGTTCAGGCACATCTTTGAGAAAAAACTGGATTGAGCAGACCAAGGATTGGATGAAAGCGAGGTGATCGGGCCACACCTGACAGTCTAGTAAATTACAACCCGAACACCTCGCTTTTATCCATTTCTTGTGTAATGACTTTGTACCTACAACTCCAAGATCTCCGGGAACTCCGGACTAATCAGATTGTACAATACAGTGTACAGACATTCTGTCATGACTCATCCGTCTGTCTGCAACGGATTTCTCGGCGTAACTTCTTAGCACTGGCAAGATCTGAGGCCAGCTCTGGATATTTAAAGGGGCGCATTCCAGAGCTCGAGTCGAAAAACCCTGACACTGAGAAATGTAGGCATCCTATTTTCTGAACAATGCTTAGCGTCACCTAACTATTAAGTACTAACTAGCGATTAAGTGACAGAATATGTCCATCATTAAACACGCTTCTTGGATCCACGGTACAGTCGTTGAGCTCGAAAATTCGTCTTGGTCGGCTTTTCGCCAAGGATTCTATACCACTGTGCGTCCTTCCAATGAAACCACTAGTGGATGGGTACATTTCCCAATCCCTACTCCCGTCATTGTCGACGGAACGCGTCTCAAAGCCCAATCAGCCATGGTGCGCTTCAGCACTGGTTCACAGGCCAGCATTGGGGCTGTCCATGTTTACGACGGCGAGAAAAAGATCGCGGATCATAATGGAAGAAACTATCGAGGCATTCATCAATTCATTCGAGAGACGGTGCCCGGCGTTCCTGAGGTCCGTTGGGGAACCGGGATCAGCATCCTTGTGAACTTCAATGGGAGTGGACCTGACGCTTTCATCCAACTGATTAGTGCAGGGATCGACTTCTACTAAACAGGGATGTGAGTGTCCTACGATCTTATTAAGTTATCACCATTGACCTAGAAATTTAATAGAAAGAATGGAGGGGTCCTTTTTTTCTTTCTATACGTTCATCCTTTCCCTACGTATTCAGAGCTAACATTCCGAAGTAAATTCGTGCCAATATGATATATTTTAGTATATGGTGGTAAAGGGTCACGATAGTAAGGAAAGGAGAAGCGTGCTAGGAACTTCTCGTCAACCGTTCGTCATCGATTTCAGATGAGGCGTGCCTCAGAAGTCTACTTACACATACTTTTTTCGACATCCCAATCATCTTCTAGACGGACCGGTCACTGGTCTAGTTCGAGTCACGGCGGAAAAGTGAATATCGGCAACCCCCACTACCATGATGGCCTGCAGGCTTCCAGTATTGGAGTCTTGACGAGGAAACAATCGAACATGTTCTGTCGAGCGCAGGAGAAGCCCAAGGACATCACCACTGTGCAGTTGATGCAATATAAAGGTGGCCTTCTGACAAGGCGCTCGTTACCTTGTTTGGGAGTCCAGACGGAAGAACCAAAGCAACTAATGAGTGATCTGGTGAGTATTCGGTAATTTGAGATTCTTTCAACTGTTTTCATCTTCATTGCGCTTGACTAACAATATGATGTATCTCCACTGTAAATTTCGAGTTGCTCTAGTCAAAATACATTCCACCGTTGATCGAAATCTATAAGAATTACCAGCCGCACGAAAGTAATAGTCGGGATGCATCCCACTCACCGTTTGTCCTGTGAAGGAGGTTCCTGACATTAGTCAACGAAACGAAAATTTATATAAGAGGACACGCACCAGTAATCGTGCTCGCCTCTCCGGAGATTAGATAGGATACCAGACCTGCCACTTCGTCTGAGGTGGTATCGCGTCCTATCGGGGACAGTTGATGCCAAGGCTGTGGCCGCTTGCTCCGGAACGATCGTCGTCAATAGAGAACGTTGAACACAAATAGAAAGAATTTACTTTGTCAGGGAAATATTTGGGGACATTCTGTCTGACAGCATCCACTAGAAGGTGAGATTAAAATACTTACAACACAAGGCTCGACATACTCATCGTGGCGACTGCCTAAGCAAGAAAGAGGATGGTCAGCGATGATTGTGCTACGGCACATCAATCACCTGCTGCTTGGGTAAGTCCTCGGATTACGAACTTTGTAGACGAATATAAGCTGAGGAAGGGCCGACCTGAGGAGTAGATGATGATTAATATTCCTAATTTTATGATTTGAAGGCTTACCCTGCTTCCCAGCCACAGAAGAGGCCCCAATAATCCACCCACCGCGACCTTGCTCAATCATCAGCTGTTCACAGCGAAATTTGCAAACAATAGAAATAATCACAGACGCATGACTCACTGTCAAGGAATGGCTTGATGGTAGTAACCCCTGCATTTGCAACCACCTTGGAAGAGCGAGTCGTAAAATAAAACCAATAAGTGAGCACGCCGGTCACATACAACATCCAGACTGCCGAGTCGTTTCCCGGTCTCCGTGACCATTGCCTTTACATCGGTCCCTGTCCCCCTTTGTTCTTGATTTCGCGCTCAAATGCGGCAAGGGGTTCACGCTGGATGGTGGTCGTTCAGCATGACATGAAAGTAGTCTTTGGAAAGTCGATGGGCGATACTTCTGCCAATTCCTCGAGAGGCATTCAAACATCAGCTTGATGTAAGTATTTTTGGAATAACCAAAAAAAACCTGAAAACGGAAGGTTTGCAGCGTTGTTCACATTTATTGTAGCTTAGTTGTTCGTGTTGATTAATTACTTAAGGTGTACATAGCGTGACACTTGGTTACTACACAACTCCATGCCTTTCCTTGGGAACGTCGAACCAATCAGCTTGGTACTCGCCAATTTTCAACATTGTATACAGATATTCTGTCATGACTCATCCATCTGTCTGGAACGGTTTTCTCGGCGTACCCTTTTAGCACTGGCAAGATTTGAGGTCAGCTTTGGATATCTGAAAGGGCGCGTTCCAGAGCTCGAGTTGAAGTTCGAAAAACCCTGACAAGAATTGTAGGCATCCTATTTGCTAAACGATGCTTAGCGTCACCTAACTAGATCGCGACACCAGAATATGGCCTCAAACACGCTTCTTGGATCCACGGTACAGTCGTTGAGCTCGTCTTGGTCGGCTTTCCGTCAAGGATTTTTTACCACTGTGCGTCCTTCCAATGAGACCACTACATTCGCAATCCCTACTCCCGTCATCGTCGACGGGACACGTCTCAAAGCCCAATCTATGGTACGCTTCAGGCTAGTATCGGGGCTGTCCATGTTTACGACGGCGAGAAAAAGATCGCGAATCATAACGGAAGAAACTAGTGAGGCACTCTTCAATTCATTTGGGAGATGCCCGGCGTTCCTGAGGTCCTTTTGGGAGCCGGGATCAGCATCCTTGTGAACTTCAATGAGGGACCCGACGCTTTCATCCAACTGATTGGTGCGGGGATCGACTTCTACTAGACAGAAATGTGAGTGTCCTATGGTCGTATTCATTGGTATCACCATTGACCTAGAAATTAGAAAGAATGCGGGAATCAAACTGCTTACAGACTTTCAATGATTTTAGGGTCCTTTTTTCCCTTTCTCTGCTTCCATCCTTTCCCTACGTATTCAAGACTAAAATTCCAAAGTAAATTCGTGCCAATCTTGATGAATATGACATATGGTGGTAAATGGGTCCCGATAGTAAGGAAATGAGAAGGGTGTTAGGAATTTTCCGTCAATTGTCATCGATTTCAAATGAGGCGTGTCTCAGACCGAGCTCAATGCGTCCTCAAGCTTTCAAGACGGTGGCATGACATTGACAGGAATCCATCAAATGCGGCATGGTACAGTTAAACAGCCTTACACATTTTTTTCGACACGACCGCGAGCATGAATAACTTCCTTTGGAAAATTGGAAGTGTTGACTAACGTCAAATCCCTGATGTACGTTTGGGATCCCAGTTTGGGGCAGTTGCTCTGGCCACTCAAGACGGGGTACACACGCAGCATATCAGCATGGACTCAGTGAATTGTGAATATCGGCAACCCCATTGCGGTGATGTCTTGCGGGCTGCCACGGTGCAGTGGATCACGAAATTTTCGTTGGACCCCTGTAGGGCCTAGACCAATCGAACTTCTTTCTGCTCCTGGAGCCATGAAGGATTTTCTGACTCCTGTCGATACCCCGTTTTCTCTCGCAAATGGCCCTACAACCCCGAATACCAATAGACAAGGGTATTATGCATAAAAGTGTTCTACCGTGTCAGGTGTTGATTCTTTATTCTTTAGTTATTTCGCAGAATCCCACCAGCATAGTATTCTCACAGATCGTCTTTCAACCTCCAGCGATGAATTAAGGAAAGCTGAGGAATTGCTTGTTGAGAAGCTTGGAAAGGTCGCAGAAGAGAGTCGGGCTGATCATGTTATCAAAGTGGTTTCGCCGTTCGACCTGCTTCCTAACGAAATTTTGTCAATCATCCTCGAGCACGGATATTTCGGATCCAGGGCAGGTCCACCCGACTCAGCTTTCCGCTCATTGGCCATCAAGATTTCACGCCGGTTTCGTGATGTAACGCTGCAGACGCCCTCTTTGTGGGCCGTCATCAATTTTTCTCCAAGCAACATATTTGACGAAGTCGACTCACTACCTTCCTACCTCGAAAAGTCGAAAAGTCATCCGCTGGAGATTCTGTTGTGTTGCTTTTGGGCTCCGGACCTGACGGACCATGTCATGGACCAACTGGTACCTCACAGTCTCCGATGGCGGCATCTCTCGATAGCGGCTGTCAACGACTACATTTTGAACACTCTCCAACACATCTCCGTCCCCTTCCTCAAGGGCCTCGCGATCACATTTTACTCGAGCCAACTACGCATTGCCCTGCCTTCCCCTGTCTTCCGAAACGATCTTCCTCGATTGGAACATCTCAGCCTCAGGAACGTAAATTTCGACACCATCGAATTTTCCTTGCGAAAACTGAAGAGTTTAGATATTCGTGGATATGGCACCTGGCCCTCCTTTACCCGTCTCAACGAAATGATTGGTCATTCTTCGTTGCAGTTTCTCAAATTGCATGTGAAGCCGGCTGGAGTTCTGTCCCAAGTCTGGACACCTGTCCCTGGGAATGTCAGACGGGTCGACGAACAGATACACCTCCCCGAACTTGTGTGCCTGGTCATTTACACATCCGAATGGCTAACTGAAGACGTTGCGAACCTCATCCGACTCTTCGCTTGTCCCAAGCTGCAAGTTTTCGTCATGCAAGAAGGCATCAGCTCTTCTACGGAGGAAGCCCACACCATCGTACGCTATACGGATACACGCAAACGAGTTGTCTCTCCAGTTGTGAAAGAAATTTTCGCCGACGGTGGAGATGAAAACGAACTCCACACCCAATCTGTGCTCAACGTTAAATCAGCTGGCGTCTATCACGCGTATAGGTCTTTGAGCTACTCGGGGGTGTCCATGTTGACGACTATGGAGCTTTTCAATATAATCTTTCCTCCGTTGGCCCAGATGAAGGAGATGTTTGCTGGCCTTCCGAAGCTCGAACACGTCTCCATCTCTGATTTGGACACAAGAGAATCTCTATTGTCGATTATGGATACCACACCACTAAACGAGGTCAATTGGGATGACGCAGTTGGGGTGATAGATATCCCAACGCTGAAGACGCTCGTGATCGCCTTCCATAATACCTCTACAAGTGATTCCCACACAGATTCATTTGACGGCTGCCTAAAGGAGTTCCTTCGTCTATTCAACTTGCCCACCCTTTCGACTCTAGGAATGAAGAACCTTACCATCGACCGATGGCGAACCGTCGTCAATGTCTTTGCTCAAGGCGGTGTAAAAAAATATCCAGAACTCAAGTCCTTGAATCTCATGGACATGAGGGATATTCTCCCCATTGGTCTGCACGACGCGGCATTCATAAACCCCATGCCAGCATTCCCGAGGTTGGAAAGGCTAGGGTTGAAGGGCGTGCACACCAACGCTTTCCTAACTTGTCTCTTACACGAGAAATACCCCACTGATGAAGAAGGCGGGAACAAGTTGGAACCTGCGTGGCCCAACCTTGGGATGCTTGACATTTTCGATGATCCATTCACGAGTCGGCCTCTCCTCCACCGTGTGATTGCTGCTCGTGAGGCGTTTTCCCGACCATTGAGGAGATTGCATTTGGATTCCCATTTTGCGAACAACGCCGAGTCATTGAAGTGGATGAAGGAGCGGGTCGTTGTTGTCGAGATCGCTTCGTCTGACTCTCTGGCCCTTCTCTAGGTCGGGCAAATTAGAGAAGGTTTTTGGTCACCCTCGTCTCATCTCAGTAGCTTTAACATTTGCTTGATTTATTTCTGGAAATATCGCAGTGCATTCCTTCCATTTGTGTCCAGTGAATTGCTATATGTTTGTTTTGAACATCTTAGATAGATACCTTATATTGTATTCTCCGTCATCCTCTTACAATAGATTAGCCATGAACATAAGCCAAGGCATTGAAGCCAAGACTGAAACGGTTTCGAATCAAATTCTGGAAAACAGTAAAATAATATTTTATACCAACAAGAGAATAGAGTATATTTAACATGGAAGACTCGCTTCCAAGGAGAAGGGGTAGCATAGCAGGGAAATAGCTGTACATGTAACAAAGCATTAGTGTAGACCAAACATCGAGAAAGGTGAAAAGCATAGAAAAATGTGACATAGCAACAGACAGAAAATCCTAAAGTATAATTAGAGAGACGGAACCGAGGAGAACGTGATGAAGAAGCATAGGAGCAACAAATAGTAAAACGGCAAGGGGAGGATCAAGAAACATAGCACGGGAATCGTAAAAAAAAAACACCAACTTTGCAAAAGACTCAGACACTATCGCCTTCTTCGATATTACCTTCCTCGTTGCGAGGCTGGATATCTCTGGCCATACCAATATGCTGCTGGGACTGAACGTGAGCGGTGTGCAACGAAGCTTGTGGATGGTGTGGGCCAGAATTTGGTGGAGGATGTGCATAGGCAGAATACTGATGCCACTGATAAGCAACAGGTGTATGTGAATAACCATGTTGGAGTTGGGCGGGATGAGAAGGTGGTGGATAGTACGAATAGTACTGAGGTTGAGTCTGGGGGTATCCTTGTCCGGAATGGGCTGAGGCGGTAGGAGCAAGTCCGAGATGAGAGGAGGGAGAAGGTCCAGGACCTGCTTGCGATAGATCACTTCCGCGCAACTGCGTCGTCGTCGTTACCGTAGTCGTCGCTGTAGTAGAAGACGTTGGAGCCAAATTCGCGCTCGTCAAAGGACCCGCAGAGGCCGGCGAATATCCAGGATAGGCAACATAAGTCGTGCTGGTAACTGGGGCGACTGCGACTGCAGGTGGAGGCGGGTATGAAGGGATGATGGAGGCTGAGCTTGGATGACCGTATAAATGTCCAGGCGGGGGAGGAGGGTACCCTGGATAGAAGGCAGGCATGCTGTAAGCAGGGTACCCATGCGGAATAGCTGCGGGCATGGGCACGTTCACGGGTGCACTTGCTTCCGGAAGCCCCGTGTGTGGGGGAGGGCTGGGTGGTTGGGTGGCCTGAGCTGAAGGAGAGCTCGTACTCGCCACTGGCGAGGCAGTGCCTTCAGTGGTGGGACTAGTTGGGTCTTGATGGGAAGATTTGGTGTTCTTCCTTGGGCGCTTAAACCCAGGCGATGAGTTGAATGGATCGAATCTTTTGCCTCGCTTGGACGTAGATGAATTCTCTGCGATGCGACCCTCGGTGAGAAGAGGTGGCAAGCTTGAAGAAGACAATGGTCCTGTGAGAATCGTCGAGGGTGTAGACGGAGTATCGAGGTCGTCTGCTTCACCGCGGTAACGAGGAATGCCATCTACGCCGATTTCGACTTTGGGTGGGTTCCGGAAGTGGGTCTTGTCGAGGTACTGTGGAGAGATGTCGAGGGAAGCAAGCTCTGGAAGAGAAGATGGGGATCGAAGGCGCCCATTTTCGACGTCTTCAATCTTGTAGTATGAAATCAAATGTTGAGCTACTCCCTCGATTGAAAGAGAGAAGGTCTAGATAAAAAGCTTGCATTACAACTGATAGAGTCGAGCCTATGCGAAACCGACCTTCTTCACGAGTCCATCAGGCTTGAACTTGTAGCTGTTTGTCAAGCTGCCCACTAAAGATCGTTCCCGATGCTTATCGACTGCAAGAGAAGCCGAATCGCTCCTGGGACGCGATAAAGACAAGGTATCCTCTGAATTGAGCTCCTGATCAGCTTTGATACTTCTGTGCCCCGCACCGCGTTTGTCGGTTTCTCGATAGAGCAGGAAATTTCCGAGGATGCGGCTTGGACTCCAAAAGAAGCCGTCTGTCCATCGCTTGATACCACTCTCGTCTTCATCGAACACGAAAACAGAGCCAGAGGTAATCATCTTACGCTCTGCGTCGACGAGACGACGGGTAACACGCGGAATAAGCCCCCTTCTGGCAGCCTCGAGGATGAGAAGAGCATCGCCCGTGTTTTCTATCCACCCACACCATGGAGGTTCAGTCCATGTTGACGACGAAGACTGCTGTGGAGGTTGGCCGCTGGACATGTCGACGAGATGAGCTGCATGGTGTCGGATAAAGAGAAAGATAAATATGTAATTAAAGTTTCTGATGAGGACATTAAAGTTGGCTCACCGTGCAGATGATTTGGTGCGGAGGAGAAAGCGGGTTTGTTCGAATTTGGACCCCGACGGAACGCATTGGAAACGTTGCTTTGTTTACATCTCGGGTTGCCTCACCTTTCAGCTTTTGCATCTGAGGCCATTTCCAGCTAGTTTCATGTTGAGACACGGTACTTATCCAAGATAATATATGCAGCAATCCAACCTAGAAATTAGAGTTTTTATTGTTGCCCGTGGCTGACTAAGCGCCTCGACGACCTGCCGCGAACGCCACTGTAGACCGCCAAATAACCTGTTCCGCTTGGTAAATGTTATTTTCTGAATAAATTCACGACAAACTCACAGCTTAATTTCTTCTTTTTCGTGCATGACGTGCCACCAGTATTGATGAAAAAACTCGTATCTGCCGCGCCAAGATATTAAGTACTGCAACAGTATTTCTTGCTGAGGTATTATGATTGCCATGAAATGAAACAGGAGAGAGTGCAGAAACACCCTACGCCCTTAATCCCGTCCTACTCACGATGGATCAAAAGTCGTCATTGTGTTTTCATAATCCCGACCGTAGAATAACGATGTGGCGGGTTGTCATAGCCTATATCTGATCTAATTTCCCCCTTGGTGGGAGTCCCGCGAAAAATTACGGTTCAGTATGGCAAGTACCCCGCTTTGAAAGTTTTGTGAGTTATTCTTTTTCATCTGAAATCTATAGATATCAAGCCTAGTGAAGGATCGACCGTCTTAAACAGCCCTTGTCCTTCGGAATGGCATTCTCCATGAGAGTAGAACCCTCAACTTCCCTTGTTCTAGACGGGATAGATAATTCTGGGAAAATTGTTTGGCCACCTTCGCCTCTTTTGGATGCAAGAAATTCGATATGCCTTGTAAACAAACTTAAATGGGCTGATGGTTGAACGCTGAATGAGGGGTGATTGATATTTTAGGAGACTAAGTGAAAGCTGTCGGATAGACGACGTGGGGTCCGAGCCGGTTTTTCTGAACATACCGTTTCCGGAAGCAAAACGGTGGCTCATTGTAAATCTCTTCGTTGACTTGGGCAGTGGAATTCGTCTTATACCAAATCATGGAAGCTGGGGTATCTAGAGCACGGAATTGACACCCTTCAAAAATGTACGATCTTACCCTGTGTCTTTCGCACAAACCCCATCCTCGAATCTTGCGGCGAATAAAAATAAAATACCCAAGCTCTGGAGTTGCCGCGCTATTATTGAGACGCTTCATGGATTTCAACACTCTGCACCACTTAAGGTTGACCTTGATCATAAGTAAATTGAGCGATTCCTGCGCTTAGACTTCATTCACCAAGTGGCCTGATCTATCCGCGTCCTCGGTGCTTACCCTGCAGCATACCCTTCAAAATTTCCCATCGTTCGGACGTAATTGGCTGGATCCCCATGTGGCGGTGAACATAACATTGACTATTGACTTGACTGCAAGCTGTCCGACGGGCGCCTGCAAACGAGAGGCGTAAGACAGGCCCTACACGTTGTAATATTCCTTCCCGACCCTTTATAGTCCCACACAGATGGCAACCAAATTCCTGACTGTGAATGGGAATACTTGGCATAGTTTATTGAAATTTGAAATTTGAAGGCCCAGACGCCAAACGCTGCTGTGCTCCTTTTGCTTTTTTTTGTGCCTTCTTGGCCGTTTTTATCCTTTTGCTCTGATCTTTCCTTTTCATTGACTGGATCACCCTGAGTTCTCCGAGACTTCTCCTGCCCGTGTGTACCTGGCCCACTATATAAGATGCTGAAGACAGTTTCCCTTTCGTTCCGTTCGTCGTCCCACTTTCTCGTCTCTCCTTGCCATCGTCCACTCTCTTACCCCCTCACTCTCCTTTCCAACGCGTGTCCCGTCTGACCACAACCAGATGGGCACATTCAAAAATCTCTCCTTGGGCCTCATTCTTTTGGCCTTAATTCCTGTGGGTGACAAGTCTTTTGATAGTTAGCATCTTGCTGAAGCCTGGGCCACTCTAACAATAGTCTTCCTTGGCGGAAAACCACCTGGCTCGCAGAGGTCATCACATTCGCCGACAAAGTATACCCACCACTTTACCAGGCACCTGGGTTTCCCAAGGATGCGTCACGTAGGTCCAAGTCACGTAATATCCAAGAAAAGAAGGTGTAACTGACCATTGTTGACCGCCATTAGCGATAGTGGGCCGACACGCTCACTTTCAGGTGCTGCGCAAGCAGGGACCAGCAATACCATCGAGTCGTGCATCTCCTTTTGCGAATCGAAAGGTTTTATCTATGCCGGCACAGAGTATGGGGTGAGTGCTAATTCAATAACTTATAGTAATTCCTCGTGATCCGGCTTCCTTAACCAGACTGAATGCTGTGAGCGCTG
>QDKV01005059.1_pt1 | contig 24289 bp, 29 predicted proteins | sample 1861101 | NCBI WGS metagenome assembly QDKV01 (sample SAMN04275158, study PRJNA302643) | Fungus metagenome, whole genome shotgun sequencing project. | isolation source: fruitbody | host: Mallocybe terrigena | place: Sweden | collected 2013 | reverse complement strand
GGAAGGTAAGCCAGAAGCAATAAGTATTAAGCTGCATGTAGTCCAAGTGTCTGGTTACTATTTAAGGCAATCAGCCTGCTAAACATGGAAGGTTATTAGATTATTATTTTTACCATCAGTTATGGGAGCATAACAGGACAATAGAGCACAAATCTGAAAACAGAATGTCATCCAAAATTCACTCTTCTAGTCAAATTGTCCAAATCTGCCAGAAGCCGAGTGCATTTAAACTGAACAGTTTATTTCCCCAAGAACAGAACAAGAATGTTATAACCTTCTTTGACAATGTCAATCTCTGCTATCATATCTGGGTTGCCAAGTAAGACAGAGTCAAGCAAACACTAGCCATTCAGCAGGTCAACAAGGTACAGAAACTCTCCTTTCATGGCTTTAGCAGATGAGCTCGTCTTTGCTTGGTCAAAATCAATAATGGAGGCGTGACCCCAATTGTCAATAAGAAGATTCTGACACCGAATGTCATTATGCATGATGCCGACCTTGTGGATCTCCTGCAAGATAGTGAGAAAATTTTCTCTATAGTCATATTAACAGATAGAAATAGCCAGATAACTAAAAACAGACCGTATGTCAGACGACAATGTTTGTGTGTCGTTGCTGATGGAAACACCATTATAAGTCATAATAAGAGCAGAGGGTCCGCCAGCGATGGAGCTGAAAGATCCCAACAACGTTGGAATACCTGTGATGTGTCTCGAGCTTAAGTAATGGTAAATTTCGTTCTCATTAGCGAGCCGTTCTTTTTGGTTGTCAGAGAACGCAAGTTTCACCGCAACATCTAATGAGACGCATTGGCCAGGCAACTCTACTTCAAGCGTACCACCATGAACTATGCCGGTAGCTCCAGTACTAATTTCCGAGGTGATAACAAGCATGAGACGCTCATCGGCTTGAAAAACCCTTCGACGTTGCGGTGGAGGTGTTGGCATCGGTGTTACAGACCGGATGAATGGGACCGATGAGTCATATATGCCATATTGAAAGTGCATTAAGAGTCCCTCGCATTCCGCTATAATTTGCTAAACGTCTAGGTCATGATCAGCGATTTAAACGGGTAGTGACAAATGTACCTTGACTCGCTCATCTTTGCATTGGTCTGGATCCTTTCGACTCACTTGATCAACCTTGGGATCATCTCTTGCCCCATCATTCGTTCTGTGATGTGCACTAAACCCAGGGCCGCTGCCATCCCCACGCTCTTTCCCTTTACCGCCCCCTTGTTTGCGATCCCCACGATGGCCACCGCCTCCAGCATCATTCCCGTTGTCTTCCAAAGCGTCTCCGATATTGGATGACCAGCCAACAATGTCAATTTCAGGTATATCCTCAACTCGCTGCACAGCGTCAAGGAGGGCTGTCATATAAATGCCGGTGTGCAGTTTGGCGTGTCCAGGATTTTCACAATTTGGGATGTCAATGAGGTCTGACATGTAGAGGGTCTGGGTGGCACGGTGGCGAACACAAACGTACTCAGAGTTGCCAGATTGGATTATGATGAGAGTCGCATCATGCCGTACCGCTTGTGTCCATGCCTTGAAAGAAATGAATTGTTAAGAAAATAAGACGTTACAAAGAAGAACGGACTTGTTGAATGAAACTCGCTGCTGAAAGTTCCTGCTTGGATTTGTAGTTTTCGTTATCGTTGTCGAGCTTTCGCTTCTTATTCGGACGAGAGCCATATTGTGTGGCTACACCTCGACCGACAGACCTGCCACGGCCTCGACCTCGACCTCGACTGCGACCACGAGCCCCGCCACGACTACGACCGCGCATGCTTGTTGGAGTGGACGCCTCTCCCTGCGATGGCTGAACAATTTGTCTGTGTTCTTGCTCTGCGGGTTCAGAATCATCAGATGGAACTGATGACAACGGTGACGAAAATCTTGACCAAGCAATTGGGGCGGGATGTTGTGCGGGTTGAATTTCACTGGACACTACGCCCGGCAATGGATGAAGTGCAGTTTGTCGATGTCCTTGCTCAGAAGGGGACTCGGGGTTGTCGTCAGAGTCCGAAGGTAGTGTCCAGGGCGTTACTTTAGCGTCGGGGCGGCCACTCGGCGGGGTGTCGTACCGACGACCAATCCTTCCGTATTCATCATTATCAATGGTCTCCCAACGAAATGGAATCCCAGTAAAGGCCTCATTGCGTATACCCATCATGGTTGGATGATCCCCGACAGACAAACTCTTGAACTCCCAGACAGCCAAATCCCCTAATACCCTGCGTATTCGTTGCAGCAGTGACCCAAAACCACTTTCGTATAACAATTTCTCTGTCTCTGTCTTTGCATCGTCGGGAGAGTCGACCTTTTTGAGAATGATCTGGAGGGACCCGTCCGCAATTGCGTAACCAGTTTTGCTCGGCGAGACAGTCCAATATAAAATGTTCTGCCAATCTGGAAGACTTGGAAGAAAAGATAGTAATGCAAGAGTCGAAGCAACAGTTTGACAGAAAGGGGCCGTTGTGTGTCCATAGAACTCTGCCATGGACATTTCGTTCTGCATTACCAGAGGTCGCGCATTTTCAAAAAAAGACCGAAAGGACCGGATTGGAAACCCTGCAGAAAGTGGAGGAAGCGCTTTGCCATTGTCTGAGATGGTTTTCAGAGCATCGTCGACTGTGCCCGCTATGTCCATTGGAAGCGATGGAAGGTGCCGTACTTTTCGTAGGATGAGGTGTTCAGCGAGGAGTTTGTCGTAGAAAGGTGGATCCCGGGAGGCTTTCGATTCGCTGGTTGTGGGACTGAGATAGAGCCGGAAACTGGCAGGCCTCCAAGTAAAGAAATCAGTAAGCTCTTTGTCGATATCTGGGAGAGACGACATTAGCAGAACGCGTCGCGAGTCGCCCGGGCTACTATGACCTAACACAAATCAATTTTGATTCAAGACCGTTCTTTACCACATCCATCACATCCACATTTGGCAATAATATAAATCAAGAAATAGGTCTCTGGATATAAATATGAGACGATGCCAGTACTTACAAACTTTACACAAATTCTAGTTGAAAGATCATAGATTTTGAGAGTTAGTTTAGATCTCTATAGAGCATGATATAGCTGATAACAGAAAGATAGCAAAAATATAGAAACAAAATAACGCAACCCAAGGAGAGTAAATCTAGTCCCAAGTTCTTACGACCACATGGTTGAGTCCTGCTTTCCCGAAGAAGGAAGCTTCTTATGTTGTGGCGCCCTCTGTTGCGGCGGTGAATGCAACAGAGGAGGTTGGTTCTGGCGGTGCTCGTGCGGGTGGTGGTGCTGCTGCTGCGCCGTCGTACGTGTTTCGTCCTTAAACGCCGCCTCTCCATCTTCAACAATAAGTGAACTGTCCTCAACAGGCTTCATCGCATCCCTCTCGCTCTGATCCAGAGCAGCTACTGACTTTTCTCTGGATGCGGCTCTCGAGTTCGATCTTCTCTCTTCTGCCGAAGTCACAGCCCCAGATAGGTTATCCGATGCCTCTCGCAGCTTCCTCTTCTCCGCTTCTTCTTGCTCCATACGTCTGATCACATCGATCTCGCCCTGCACAACAATGCCATCTAGCAAATTATGATGAATCAAATCCGATGCCTTAGCGCGTCTATCTGGATGGAGCCGGAGCATGGGACCAAGGAAACTGGCCAAGGCGTCTGCGTCTTGTCTTGGAAATAGGTACTTATCGTGAAGAACGTCTCCTAAAGGCCAGTAACGCAACTTGCTGATATGTCTGAGCTCGCCTCACGAAGTGAATCAAGTCAACTATGAGCCAGTAATCACAATGAAAAGGAAAATACCTTTACGATTAAAAAACTCGTGCGAGTATTTCCCAGAGAAAGCGACGCTCTTGGGGATTTCGCCCAAAAGCTCGATGATTTGTGCAATATGGTCATCATCCTTACTGTAACGTGACCCCGAAGCTGGATCAAAAAGGTAATCACCCCCGGTGATGAGCTCGAATAGCTAGGATCATCAAATCAATTTAATCATCACGACCAACGAATAGGGCGCCTACGACGGATGCGACACTCCACAGATCAGCACTCGGCCCCCATTTCGCGCCAAGTATAACCTCTGGACAACGGTATTGCCGTGTCTGAATATCATCCGTGAAGTGATGCTCAATCCATGTTGCTAAGGCCAGAGAGTTCACAATGACGGTAAAATCGACGGACTATCATAAACTTACCATTGCCCAAGTCTGCAATCTTGACTGTAATTTTTTCCGTTGCAACAGCATCCGCTAAACTCGAGGACGAATCGTCTGATTGAGCATCGACCGACATGGAGAAGCTCGCAGAGGTATGATCTCCGTCGGCCACCTTTCCGGTATCCGTGGGTTTTGTAGCCGACAGCAGCGATGGCCCATTCTGGTGACCCACAGGTGCAGTACCACGCCCAAGGAAACTTGCTCGTGTGTCCAAAGAAACGTTACTGACCTCAGCGGCCAGATCGGTCGATTGAGCTCTCTGTTTCATCGAAAGACCCTCTTTCTCCGCAGAGGACGATTTGCTTGCGTTATTGTTTCCCTCGATCTTTGACATCCCGAACGCCCATTTATCTAACATCGGACTGCTGCCAAAGGAAGAAGAGGGAGATGGCAATGGCTGGGAGATCACGACAGACTCGGATCTCGGGGTTTGATTGCCACCGCGACCCTTGGAAGGTGGAACGCCGACGATCCGGGGTGGGGTACTGGCTTCAGAAGCCGTGACTTCAGCTTGAATGATATTCTCAACCTCGTCGATAGATATTAAAACATTCTCGGGCTTGAGGTCTGAGTGAGATTGTTTAGCACTCAACGTATAATCTAACGACAACAGGATGTTCACCTGTGTGGATTACACCACAACAACGGTGCATGTAGTCGAGGCCAAGGAGGATTTGCTTAGCTATTTGCTTGACTAAATGCATGGGGACGCCCTTGTTCTGATGGCGTTTGACGAGACCAAGCAAATTTTCGCCAAGCACCTCGAAAACCATGCATACATGGACTCCATTGGGACCTTTGTGCAAGAAATGGTCGAGGAAAGAAATAACATGGGACCTGCCGGGATGTGTGTGGGCGGGAGATGGGGGAGGGTTAGGATTTGATGAAGTGGGCGCAAGTGGGGGTGTGGAAGAGGTGATGAGGCGCTGAAGTAGCTTGATTTCATCAAGGGCGGTTTCCGTATATCTGGGGGCGGACTTGACGACTTTAAGGGCTACATGTCGATTCATCCTAACGGATCAAAAGAAAGATGAAAACCAGATCAGAGAAATGGAAAAGGTAAAGTTATACTTGGTATCTTTGGCCAGCCAAACCGTAGAAAAATGACCCCATCCAAGCTTTCTAACGACAACATAACGACCATCGGAAAAAGAATCGCCAATTTTGACGGGATGATAGCCTCCCTTTACGTAGTCTTCCCAATCCTCCTCGTCTTCTGTCATGATGGAAGCGGATTGCGAAGAATAGGAACCGTGAGACATGGTAGATAACGCGTACAGACGGATTTATGCTTGAGTGCAGAGATACCGAGATAAGCCTGTAGGGTTAAAATCCGCTATCAGTTGGACATTGCGGAGACCGATAAGGAACCGACCTGTCAAACTGACAGTCTCTCCAAACGAAAACGACGAAACGGACGAGGGACTGATGCTCGCTATTGATGGCAGCGAGAAAGGGACGACGACCGCCCAACGATGAACATCGATATGCCTTCCCGTTTAGGCAACTAGAAAATTGAATCCACGCGATATGATTGGCTTAAACCACGGAACTTGCTATTTCTAAAACAAATCGTATTCGCCGTTCAAGGAGCATGCGCCCTACACGTGTTATAGAACACGCACTTACCTGCCGCACACTCTGCGCTTTCGCTATGTTGCTAGTACCTCTTTCCTCCCAATGTATCGGAGGAGTGCTTCTGATTTCACATCCACGAGGCATTTCACGTCAGGCGATTGTAAATCTTGGATTTTACGTCAACTCTCTCTCACAAGATGGTTGTTACACTTGGAAGGTTTTTCTTTGCCTGAACATCAGTCAATTCATTTCTGACTTTCTTCTATGCAGCCCACCAACGCTGGCCCAAAACCTACATAGCACCCCTCCCGATCTTTTGGGCAGTGCAGCCCCTCAGATCTTTACAAGATCTTTTGAAAAGCGTCGTGAGAGCATTGTGAACGGAGAGGTTGCTTCGAGTTCGACAGAAAAATTCCATCATAACACAGATCCTACAATGCCTCTTAATCCTCCAAATGAGAGTTCAAAATCGTCGGCATCTCTCTTTACGATAAAATCGCGCAGCCCATCCGACAAACCTGCTTTTCCTCAACCCGAGACATCCGAACCAATACCCTACACGCAAGGCGACCACCAGTCGTCTTCATCGCGCAAATCCAAGCGTGGGACAAGTAGACATCGTCAATTTCTTGCGGAACTCCTCCAATTTTATCCTCATCTAAGCTCTGCAGCTGGTGAAGCCAATGGCATCAGTGACGACCCTTCTCCCACTGACTCGCATGCCCACCGCCCCTCGCACTCCCGTTCGCATTCACAGCCCTCCAGGCATTCATCGCATTCCATATCCGGCATTCTCATAATGACCACCGAAAGGCTGCACACAGAAACTGCACGTGCAAACGCCGCAGAAAAGCAAGTCGCTGAGGTGATGTCCCTTTTCAGAAATACGCACGACCAGAAGTCGAAGTCGGACAGAGACCTAGCACGTGCGCGCGAAGAACTGGGGTGGTACAAAATTCAGCTTGACGTCGCCCAAAAAGGTTGGTGAATGATTTTCCGTTCCAGAGCTTCGTATTGGGAAGAATGTATCAACCCGATTTGACCTATTCTCGTAGAGATCTTTCGTGCACAGGAAACTGTAGAACGAGTTGATCGTCAACGCATTGAAGCGGAGGAAGCTGCAGCCAAAGCTCGTGAAAAAAGTCGCAAGTTGGTAGAGGCCCGTGCAGTAGACCTTGCCATGGAAGAAGGTCGACGCTTAGGATTCGAGGAAGGACTGAAACATGGCAGGGTCCTAAGCCAAATGTCAGAAACTCATGATGACTCCTACTCGAGCAGTCGTAGGCGGTCTGCTAGTAGGTACAAACATAGAAGGAATTCCAACTTATCGAAAGATGGTTCATCTGAATCACTTGAGAGCGATAGATCTTCCCTGAGGTAAGATTTTGTCGTTTTTTGTTTTATATCAGAAACTGAAACTCTAAAATAGTTCCCCAAAGCAGACGCAACATCGCCATCCTCGTTCTAGTTCTTCTAGTAAACCAGAAGAAATCGCAATTCAGGACGCGAATGCATCAATGCGTCCCATACCCAACAGAAGCCCAGCTGCATCACGTCGCTCGATCCAACTTCCAGACAACTACATCCCAACTCTTAACGCCGATGCTACAATCACTCTTCCGCCTCCTCATGAATTGAACATACCTGTGCCACCCGAGGTACCTCAAGGCCCGTCGTCAGCTCTGGGCACATCCTCTCATCACCATGATCAAGAACGTGAAAAAAATCCAGAGAAGATGAAAGAAGGGTCATATTTTAATATGCGTTATACGCGTCCTACATTTCCCGAGTCGTCGACCCCTAGGAGAGAACCACTCGACTCCGATAGAATTATGCCGAATCCCCCATTGGAGGTGAGTTTTTAACCCTAGCTTTGTCATCCCAACTGAAGTTTTTATCACCTCCTCAGTTGGCAGAACCACGTTCGCCCAGTACATATCCCAATCGCCCTCCTCGGAAACAACGAGAAATTGTCATGCCAGTTCCTCTTGGAGGACAGTTCCTACATGGTGGTCCACCCGCCTCAGCTTTAAATCCTCGTTATGGAACGACCAGCAACCCTATCCCGTCGTCCTCTACTCAGACTTCTCCGCCAACCGGAAGCAGAACCAGAACAACATCAAGCCCAACAATTCCAAACATCAAGGTGGAAACTCCAGTAATTCTCCCCCTTTCTGATATTAAACCTTTAGCTTATTCTCTCTATCCTCCTTAGTCTACTACCGTCTCTGCAGTGTCCGAAAAAACCACCGTCGATCCAATACTCCTCACACCAGACCACGCAAACAGACCCGTTCAACTCCCTCCTCATGCAGTGGAAGAGCAAACTACTGGCGGAGGTCTAGGACTCTACTCAGACCCCACCACAGGACAACAGACGCTCACTGCTGTACTTCCAGATAACAATTTCCCCCCAGGTTTTCTTCCCCTGAGTCCGATACCGGGGATGGCAAATCTTAACCCTTATCCGCCACCAAGCCTCTCGAAAGATCCTGGTTTCGTTTATCCGTCCTCTCCTCTAAGGCGACCAGAATGACTGGTTCATTAACAATTTTTATATTGTATCATACATTTTTACCGAACGAAGAGATACCTGTGTGTAATGATCACATTTACCAAAATTGTACTACTTTTGCTGAGATTCTTGACAATGTACCAGATCCTGTTCGCTTCAAGGCTGACCATAAGAGAATGAAAATTACTTTTGACAAGCCCATACAGGATAGTTTAAACAAAATACTAAATAACAGGTATACTTGAAACACAGACGGGTAACAAAGCAACCAAAAAATGTCCATAGCCAACGCGTGTATTTTTATATCCAAGACTTTTTTATATATCAAGAAACTCACAATAGACCAAAAGAGAAAAAAGAAAAACAATACGACCCAATTTTAGCACAAATGGAAAAACAGAATTTCCCCAACTTAAACCCTCATTCCATAACCTGCGGTGTGAGGAGAGACTGGGGCCCTAATTTGTGCATCCCGTTGTTGATGGCGGTGGTGGTGTGACTGAGATGATATTCCTGAGGTTGCGTGCGCTGAGGCTGCTGAGGTGTGCCGATCTGTATATATTGCTGAGGATCGGTGCGCATAAGGTGAGAAGGGTGAGACACCTCGGCCTGGACTATCGGAGAGATGAGACCTTGGGCTGCAGGAAGCATCGCTAGCGACCGATGTTGTTGAAAATGTGGGGGAATGGAGTTGGTATTGGGCTGGGTAGAATTGCTGCTGCTGTGTGTACTCGGTGTGGTGGTGTTGCTGCTCGTGCAGCTGTTGATATCCCCGTTGGACAACAGATGCTGCTGCATCTGGGTAAGTGCCTGCTGATGATAGTACCCCAACAGGTGCGAATGAGGGTGTACTTGGTGATGCTGAAGCTGTAATTGTGGTTGAGTTTGGAAACGCCGTTGCTGGTGAACTTGCGCTTGGAACATGGGGGAAAGATACACCTCCGTCTCTTCCGGTGTTCTTCGCTCCTCTGCCGCTGTTTGCTGAAGTTCCATCTCCAATTGTGCCTGCTGGTGTATACGAAGGTCTTGCGAATAAAGCATCTGATTGGTTGCCTGCTGAAACAGAACTGGGCGGGGTTGAACGATCGAAGATGCGGAGTGTTGACGTCGAAGAGATGAGCCCTGATGATGTGGTTGGACGTGATGCGGAACCATATGTGCCGCTGACTGAAAGTAAAAGTGGGTTAGATCCGGGGGGACACTGTTCACGCCGTTGTGATGCAGGTCGCGGTTGTGCGTTGTCGTCGTTGCAGAGCTCCATAACTGTGAGACGTCGAGACTGGGGTCTGGACTCGCTTCCATACTCGTAGCTGTGCTCGTTGAGGAGGCCCGCTGAGCTGCTGGGCCGATCGTTTCGTGCTGAAGGTGCATCCTCTGCTGGACCGTCGGGGCCGCCGAATGCTCGTTTGCGAGGGTTGATGGAGGACGGAGATGTGCTTGTAAACGGGATGGCTGAGTTGACTGGAGGGTTGAAGAAAAATGGGGAGGGGTCGCTTCCAGGGGAAGTGGAGAATTCCCCTGGGTCTCCCAGCTGGTGGTGCTGGAAGTGCTGGTCGCCGAAAGTGGAGGAACGTCCACCAAAGCCGGAGTGAAGGAGGGATAAGTCTGGGCGACCGCTGCTTCCCAACCCAGATCTGTCAGGGAAAGTAGCTCTTGCGAAGAAAGATGCTGATGCTGGAGCTGTGCCTGGACGATTTGCTGTTGAGGGTCGTCCGTGGAATTCAAGTAAGGTGGGAAAGGAAAGAATGGACTGTGCTGGTTGCTGGAGCTGCTGGTACTGCTGAGAGGAGGAGAGGGGTCCTGCTGCTGATGGAGGCTGATATTGTTGTGAGGGAGAGGGGAAGGTAGCGGAGACGACTGCAGAGAGGGGTGGGAGTGATCTAGGATGATGTTGGGAGTCGGCAAGACCAGACGAAGTTGTGGGCCGTGAGGAGGTAACTGGCTGGTGTGTGCCATCTCGAGATGAGCTGTCGGAGACGGTGTGCTGTGCTGCGGGGTAGCCGAGAAAGGACTGGGTGTGGGATGGGGCAGTTCCTGAGGTAATAGATGTGACTGGGGGGACAAGAAAGGACTGGCTGGGTTCACGAAAGGAATGGCCACGGTCACGAAAGGAAGAATTGCTCGCAGAATGCGAGCTAGCAGCGTTGTCATAGTAAATTATATCCCCACTCTCATAGCCTGTGGAGGTGCCTGGTCGCTGATGCATGGGCGACTCCTCCTGCTTGACGAGGATGACAGGAGCACCAGAAGACGTTGAGGATGGATTTCCAGCATTGATGCCGTTGTTTGCAGATGACTTTCTGCCAGCTCGAGAACTTCCGATTTTGTTGGCAGCCGACATGGTGGCGTGAAGCGACGTAAGCTCACGCATCATACGTTCGTTGTCCTCCTGCTTGTCGGAATGAACGGTCTGAGCATGCTGACGTAGATTATCGAGGCGAGAAAACTGTTTCGAACAGTGACAAGAGAAGGGTCGTTCTCCCGTATGTTTCCTGAAGGGTATTTAGTTGGTCATGATCGATCGAGGTAAGAGGGGAGGAGACTGTACCTGATGTGCCTCAAAAGATGCTCACTTCTGGAGAAAACCATACGGCACTCGCCATAACCGCGACACTGAAAAGTTTTCGCAGGAACAGGACGGTACCTCTTGTTGCCATTTGGGTTGCCGGGAGACGACGAGAGGAGCGGTGTCGGGTGAGCGACCACAGCGGCGGCCATAGTGTCGTCGTCGTCAGGGGGAGAGGCACGAGGATCAGGGGGAGACGGCGACAGGTCCATGTTAAGAACAGAAAAGCCAAGCAAGGGAGGAACAGTCACTTGCTAGTTATATCCTCGTGCCTGACCTATCAGATCCCATCATCTCCGATGTCACGCGGAGTCTCAATATCCGCTACCTCGGTTTTCTTCCTTTTTCCTCTTTTTTCTACCATTCGGGTCCGTGTGGTCTTAGGTCATCCGGCATAATTAATCTACCTTCTCATCCCCCACATACGCACAGAATTGAGGGTGCCCGTGGCCCATCCTTTCCCGGCAATAATCGTCCGACAGTACCCCCTGGGTGGCGGTGCATCTGGGCCTGACCAAATGCTCTTTTATTTCCTTATTGTAAATAAAGACCTTTGTCCGTTCTTTTTCCGTGTGCCACACGTGTCCCATCTTTCTCAAAAGTCTACATACTAGTCTCGCCTTCTCGGGCAGAATCTAGGCCTAACAGCCACTTCCCTCACTAAATACTCCCTCACCATTTCCGTCAACCACTGCGCTGCTCTTTTACGTTATCTGACTAACGGAATCCCTTGCTCGCAGCAGCAAGCACGATCAAAAAAAGGAATAAATCGCCTACGTCATCCGCTTAGGATTTGGTACCTGGGTCCTCGGGAGTTTATTCAATTGACAATTTACTTGTTCCACATATACTTCCGAAAGGCAAGCGCCCACGGACCAGTAATCAGAAACCGTGGCTTCCCCATGCCATACTTCTACGTAAGTGCGTTGACTTTATACCGCGACTCCAGAAACTCTTCAGAGGTCCCACCTCTCCAAGTGATTTCACTACGGCTAAAGGAAGACATCGGGCAAACTTGTGTTGCAAAACTTGCAGAGTTATGTATAGACCTTTTTCCGGATCCATCAACTGACAACATCGAATTTAGTGCAATTTGATGTAATTGTCAATTCCTGACAATCCTGATGAAAAATGGTCGAGACGCGGTTGAACATATTGTCCACGCATCTCTCCATCTTTGGAATAAAGCACTTGAATGCAGTTGAAACGGCGCGTCGTTCCGTTTAGAAGTGCGGTGAACTGAATTTTAGGGTATTTTCAATTGAGGCCACTGGCAGATACCGTGTTGACATGACCAACCAGAGTCTGCCATTCCAATCTTTCGGAACTCACGCCAATGTTTGACAGATTATTTGGCCTTGTACATTCAAATTGAGCAGTTCTATTGTTGGCTCTACCAAATGTGCATACTAATTAAACAATTGAAAGTACGTTTCCGGATCCACTGCCAGTGAACGGGACTATTGCTTAAAAACATATCCCATGTCGCTGAGACTTCGTACGCCTTTTAGTATTTTCTTGAAACGGTAATACCGAGTGAACTTGAAGCTTGATACTTGATCGACTTTGATGCAGGTGTCATGATCATGATCAGAGTGCAGTTGTGCCTTGACCATTGGATCTCCTGACGATGGGCTCTGAAGTCTTCCTTTCCGCTCCGATCGTGGATTTTGATTGGTCGCCAGGAAATCCATTCAATGGACATTGTATTTTTCCTCTACTTATATCCACCGTAAGTCCGTTAACAAACAAAACCGTTCCTTTCGGTGTGCAGTTCAAAACTAGTGTTGGTCTGGAAGTTGGCTCTTTCGGGCTTTTTTACACTGGATGTATGCCTTTTTGCGCGATTTTCGCAGCTCTGTCGCAGCCCGGATTAGTGAAAAACGTCGAGCAAGACTCTTTCTCCGTTTCGTACGCCTTAGAAAAGTCACCCTTGCTTACGCAAAACCTGCAAAACCCTACAACCGAGATACGGATCGCCTGATTCCCAGATATTTTTCGAGCAACCATGTGGTCTTCAGGACTCACCGACGGCGTCGTATTAGAACCCCGGTAAATCCAATTTTCCCCCTCCCCACCAATCGTGGAACCTTGTTCTGGTCAAATTTGTGGTTCATGAGTGAGTCTTTCATTCCCTTCGTCAAACGACACCGACTTTTCTGAATCAGAGTAGGAGCCTGAAATATCAAGACGTTTTACTTCAAAGTTTTCGCTTGATAAATAAGAAATTCTAGTGCCAGCGAACTGAAAAATGGTGGGGACGTCGGAAATTTTGAGATTAATGTCATAAACGTTGACTGAACCTGACGCATACTTTAATTTCGACAGAACAAAAAATTGGCCTTTGTGTCTCAAATCGAAAGCAATGACCGGCTGTGTGATAGTATTCGAGATAAAACTGTTCCAACGTCATTGTGATTATCGAATTTTTCTGGATGAATCGGAAGTTGGCCACACTAGTCACTATGTTGAGTGCGCGAGCAAATTTTATAAAGTAACGGAACTGCTTATGTACGCAAGGCGCATCGAATTTGAAAATCAAATTAGAAATTCGGCAGCTGCCGAGGCTTCTCAACATCGTTATCCCAGATGAACGATCTAAACTATGACTTCCCTGTTGCAACTGCCTGAAGAATTAAAAGTAGAGATTCTCCTCCAACTTGATTATGTTTCTCTCCTGCGCTGCAGGGCGGTATGTCAAACATCTAACAACTTGCTTCGACCGTATGTTAAAGCTGAATGACAATCCAGTGCTGTAGATCACTCCACATTACCGTCTCAACGTCATCTGCCCTCCAATATATCGTTGCTTTGGGTTTGAATTCAATGCAAGATACAGGATCAGGCAGAGCCCCGTCTGAATTACTCCAAAGACTCCGACAACACTACACCTGCTGGGAACTGCTTCAATGGAGGCGCCTTGGAATGATTCGTGTCTCTGGAGAATTGCATGCGTATGAGTTAGTTGCTGGTGCGTTTTCCAAGTCGGATGGAAATGAGATCTCAGTTGTCTGGCTTCCGAATTCCAACGCCATGGGACAAGAGGTCACCTTGCCTTCCTTGGGCATCGCAATACGTGACTTTGCGATTGATCCAACACGAGATCTGCTCGTCCTTCTGGAAGATGAGATAGGGTCAGTGATTACTTAACATCTGGTATATTCTCCTTATTGATTATTCCTCAGTCCTATCACTTTGAATCATAGCTATGAAGTCCGCCTCCATTTTCGTACTATTTCTTCTAGCCGGCCTCATCCAGATGCTACCAAGCCTTTCGTGCCCTTTCGTATCCTTCCCGACGCGTTGGGTATCAACAGATTTTACAGCGCCGAAATACAACTAGGCGACGATCTGTTAGCCCTCTTTATGCATAGAAGGAGGTCTAAATTCAGCGCCCGGGCCCTTGTGTGGAATTGGAGGAAAGGTCTCATTCTCTACGTATATCCTTGTTTCCTTGTCCTCGACTACACGTCTCAATTTTTTTTGGTTTATTAGGACTCCGATGAAAGCAATCAGTTTGGAATTCTCGATAATATCCACGATTTCTCTCTCATTGGCTCAGACGCTTTCATTATCACATCAAGATACAAGTCAGGTTGCATACACATATGCACCCTTCCAGACTATCCCAACCAACGGGCCAAGTCTATCGTCACTCTTGAACTTCCGCAACTCGTCATTGGTTGCACAGTCTCGACCTTTTCCGTACACTCTGCACCTTACCACGGAAAGCCCACCAGCACACCCTTCGCAACTTCCCCAGATTCCAGGATCCACTGTTTCACGGTGGGTTATTCACAAGCGCAGTTTATGGAGGTTCACTCGATCAAGTTCAACATATTCGTCCACAATCGAACATTCCTCTCGTTCATTGAACAGTATAACAGAGGAATGCGTTGGACGAAGTGGGTGCCTTGGGACATGTGGGGCCCTGATAGCTGTCGGTTGTTACCAGAGATCGTACCTCAGAATTGGCTCAGGTGAGTGTCGCTGTGTTGCCTTTACTTCCCTGTATTTTACCGGTTTTACCCATCAGGTATGTCCATGGTCACCGTGTAGCATGTGCCTCAGCCTTCGCGAACGGCGTCGACGTTCTCAACTTCAGCACCAGCCCGGATACTACACCAGTATCGTTGTATCATCGCACGTTCAAGAAGGATAATCCCACAGTGGTGCCCCATTTGAACGTCTTTACGAAAGACGTCGTCACTTATCTACCCTACCGCCTGAGTACTCGACCGGTAGACGAGGACTTTTATGCGTACATGATTGATGAAGAGAGGCTTATCGGGCTGAAGGTGATTTCATCTCTTTCGTTTTCCTGACAAAGGTGCTAAAGTGATACCATCAGATGAACAACATGGGTTCACTTGAGCTGCATGTGTACGCTTTCTGATGTGGAGGATCGAGGAGCTCTCAACGAGTTTTGCCATGTAATACTAATGAAAGGGTCTTGACTATTGTCGTTTCGTCTACTATGTCTATGTGGAGTAGTGTTTTGCCTTGGAATAACGCATCTAATGTACACCATATTGACATCTAGCATTGTAAAATACAACTCTGTAATACAAACCACAACTTGAATTTTCGACTTGTCAGATTTTTCTTGTGACCATTTTAACATCTTGCACTTACTTGGGTCCAAAGATATATTGTGCAGTTCGGTGGCAGACAAGTCCAAAGTTTTGTTGTGAGCTTCTGCTCGAAAATGTGCTAAAGTACCACATGGCATCGATCAAATGGGGGGGGCAATTTCTGCTTCCTTGCAAATGCTGGCTTATGGCGGGACAACCGAGAATCTCACAACCGGGAATCTCTTCCACGCGGCGTTTATGATGTCTGAAGCTCTAATTCCTGTTGGAAATATTAGAGGAGGGCAGAAGCGTTACGATTTTCTTGTCCAGGAAACTGGATGCAACATGTCAAATGCAAACTCTTACTTGTTTACGCCATCTTAATTCCCATAGAGACTCTGAAAGCTGCGGTCGATAAAACTCCCAATTTTTTCTCGTACCAGGTAAGAAAATATTCTTCTCGGATGTCCTTTCAGAATCTGGCAGTCGTTAGTCCTGGCGTGGGCACCAAGGGCAGAAGATATATTCCTACACAACCCTCAGGTTCTTGTACAACAAGGAAAAAATTGCATCCATTCCTTTCGTATCTGGTATGACTTAGTACTCACCTTAGAGTCTGTATTTGACTTCCCTAACCCTCTCGAATCTGAACGTAACGTCAGTCTTCATGTCCTTTAATCATTGTCAAAGCCGACCTAGCACATCCCTTTTACCGGCTCGGTGAGTATTTTCATCAGAACATATGCAAATTCGAGTTTAGTATCATAGATCAGACCTCGACTTGGGTCACGGTGTTAATCAAGATCCAAATAGACATGATACAGCCGTCATTCTCAACTCCGGTTGAACTCCAGCCTTCGTACTTACTTCCCTGAAGGCTGACAGTGCTCCTTCCTCTGAGACCCATCTACAAAGCCTATAATTTTGATCCGAGCATATTAGACACCATCCCAGATGTATTCCTGAAGTCTTACCTGTCTTCAATTGAGGGTTTGGAAACCTAGATAAGGTAAGTCTGAATACATTCGGTTTGGGGAAAGGAGAGCGTTGAGCTCTCGTGGCATGCTCCATGGATGCAGTCGCGGCAGTACTTGTTTGCGCCAACAGCGTGAAGAGGTCAAGTGGTGAATTCTGTATCTCTAGTTGGTACTGAGGATCTTTTTTCTGTCTCTTCCCACAGTACGTCCTCTTGCACACCCTCAGTTATCGCGCATACGTGTACTCCTTCCTTGATACCATTCGCGTTTTGAATAATTATTGAATACGGAACACACTGGGCGAGTCGTAATACCATGAAGCTTCACGGTAAACACAAGAGCAAAAACCGACTTCAATCTCATTGCCAGCTTTCCCCAGGTTCCTTCTGTTGGCCCGAATGCGGCATTGTGTCGTACGTGATTATACAGTAACCTTTACCGCCTGAGAGTTAGTCGGAGGAGTAATGAGTCCCATTGAAATCGCCCAATCATTCCTGCCACTGGCCTCAATCAACTCGTTCGCCATATCGAGTCGCCTATGGTACCTTTTCGCCTCTTTCACAACGCGCATAGTGCATCCAAACATCTGAAGGTTCTTCGTCAGGGAGTTGCATAACCCCAGCAAAGCCACCGATATCAACAGCAGGCCGACGATGAACGCGAGGCCGACACGTGAAGCGTTGCTGGCCACAGCAGCTGAGCCATAGACCAGCAAGGTAGCAAAACTGGTCGCAAACCCTTCAATAACTGTCGGGTCGCGCAGCCATTGTCCAGAGGTCACCCTTTTCAGGTCATCCACCGCTCCTTGTATTCTTACCCACCGATCCTGGCTGAGCAAGACTAACAAGTCTCCCTGGACCCCAGGCTCCGAGGAACCTTTCCATCCTAGCCTGGCCCTCCGCTTGATCGCGATAGTGTTGAGGAGTCGTGCGAGCATCAGCGTTAGCAGCAAACCGACTGCCCAGAAGTCGCGAATTGATCCAAGAAAGGATCGCCAAAACGAGGATGGTGAGAACTATTGCTGTGCAATACATTATGGAAGGAATGGAATTGCCTGGGGAGAACAGCTGTTGTAGATGGTGAATACGAGGGTTTTGTTCGACCTGCACTGTTACGAGACTGCCGGTTCGGCCAATCTTTTGTAGATATGCAACGGTCGCCTGGTTTTCGACACGAAAGACGAAGCCCGAGGTCATCGCGCCCGTCGATGGCAGTTCGCCTCCATTTATCTCCGAGGCTTTCTGCTGAAGGTGGATGCCAGGCGCCAAAAGAAGTATGTCGAGAAGAGAGGCGGAGCCTGTGAGAGCAGTTCTTTCTGCAATAGTCGTGAGGTCTGCCAGGGCAATGACACCAGCGGCGTCGAGAGAAATGGCTGTGATAGACTGTCGGTTGAGCCACATCTGAATGGTTCGTCCAAGCTCAAGAGTCGCGTTGAACAGTATGGTAGCCATGTGGTGGCTGATAAATGTCCCGGGAGCCTCAGGTCAGCATGATACTATGGTCCATTCATTTTTGTATAGTGGCTGTGCACCGGTGGATTTCTTAAAATCTGCACAATCAAAAAAATTGGTTTTTTACAGTACTTTTGGAACCAATACTATATACCAGTCTTTAAAGTGACAAGCTCAAATACAGGTACAGGTGTCTCACCATCAAGCTTGGTGAGAGATTAGATATACCATATATAGTAATTATTGAAGATATGCCTTATCACGTACAGTACATATCAATTCATCTTGGTTAGATATCATTATATGCATTATACATTCATAGGTTAGACTTATACTAAGTTATAGTAACATACTCAAAGTGGCTTCATGTGACTGAACGAACAATGTCGGTAAACCTTTTGACCTTTGTTACCTAGGTATACGGTACAAAGGTTAAGGTCTAAATAGCCGTCTTGGCCATCTGCGAAATTGGAATTTACAACGGAATAGGCGTTTAGGCAAGATTGATAGCGTGTGGGGGGCTGCAACTATAGTTCGTTTTCTCACTGCAAAGAGAAAGATTGAGAATGCGCAAGACCGAGACCTTCTCGAACGTCGTATAATACCGAGTGACAAAGTGTCCAACCAACCATAAATCCCCGCCGCTCTTGACACTGATCAGACTGTAGGAGCCCCGTGGAATCACGTATTTGTGTTCAGCGACGCCGATGTACTCGTGTGACGTCCGTCGACGTCCGGCAGTGACACTGATAACCACTGTCCCTTTGCGGGGTTTGGGGTTTCGATCCTCGTCTGAATTTTCAAACCCTTCAAAACCTCTCACGATGCAATCGTGAAGGATTTTGGGGTCTAATATAAAAGGGTTCATCATAAAACCACCCTGATTAAAATCTAGGTCTGAATCGATTGGCGGAAGAGGAGCGTGCTCCATGACTTGTTGCCAGGAGGGTGCCCACTTATATCTCCCAGTTCCTGGGAAGGGGTATCGATGGAGAAATTGTTGATAGTATTTCCGATCCATAAGCAGCATGTCCCACGCTTTCTCAGGTTCGTTTGCCATTCGTTCATGGTAGCAGGGCAGTTGTTGATCGAGATTCTGCTCGCAGAGAATGTGTAACAGCCCAAAGATTTTATCCAGCGGTTTAGTGGCAAAACGAGAGCGCATTGACATCACTGCGTGCAAACGATCACTGTTTTTGTCGTCGTCGAGCGCCCGTATCCTTTTATAGAATTCGAGGTCGTTTCTGCTGGACTTCCAAGGACAAGCTGGCGAACCTTGAGTTATGCCAGCTGTGATTCTTGTGTTGTTATGGCCAGATATTGTCCTCCTTCCTCCCAGTTCCTGAAGCGTCCAGGAGCGATTGAGCCAATGTCGTTCGCTCTGTAAATCTCCAATACGAAAGGGACGTCCGAGCCCACTGAAGTAGTGGACAGTGGTTTTGGCCTCGTGATATACAGCGCCGATGGTGGGCACGTCAACCTTCCACTCTTCCTTGCGGAGGTCTTCCTTACTTGGCTTCCCCACCTGCCTCAGGCAGACCACATCGAGCCACACATACTCGGCACCCAAATTCATCTCGATGCGGATGTGATCCAAGGATGTATCGTGTGGAATGGGCACTGGCCATTCATGCGCATTGATTGGGGTATCCACCTCGTGGCGCAATCCTTCATCCATCCAGCTGTGCGATATTGCGTATGTGTGTTCCCAAAATTTCCGCAGATTGAGCTGGGAGGTAGATTCTGCTTGCACAACCTGTTTCCCAGGCTATCGGCAAACAAAGGAAAAATCCAATGAAGACTGACCCACAAAGGGAGGACACGGTTGCTGTGCATGTCCCATATACGACGAGGGGGGGCAAAAGGGAGTCTGATATGATAATCGTCTTCGCTCAAAAATCTTTCACGAGAGGATTGTGCATTGTGCTCTTTGTAGTGCAAAAACGACTTCGAGGATAGGCTGCCGTTGGTAAGGTTTGAATGATGACGAGAGTAACGATATGCGGTCCCAAAGTCGTACCCGCTGTCAATGAAGACTTGGAGAGTCTCGCTCACCCGATGTGTATGGATGGTGTATGAGCTTTTCAGAACATCATTCAAGCAATCCAGTAAGCGGTCGGCACCAAGCTTGGAACAGGGAATATCGGCAAGGTCAGATGGCACGTATGGTTTGTCCGTCTCGTATCTCGCCTGTAATGGAATTTCAGTCTCGTTCATCGTAACGACCTGGTGTGGCCTCTCCAAGGATCGTATCGCCGCAAGTTCTCGATCCGTGAATATTGTTTCTGCATCGGCCCATCGTGATGCCTTCATTATTCTCCACGATGTCACTTTATATTCCGCCTGCTCCTCAAAGTACTTTGTGAAGTCAATCATATTGTTGCAGGTAGGGTCGTTAATAAATTGCTGATGTCGCTAACGGTAGAGAGGAGGGGTGCTTGGAGGGTATTTATATGAGTCGAGAGCCAAGTAAGACGAAAAGAGACAGCAGTGGCCATCGATAAGCAGCAGAAACAGTAGATGGGAAATCCCCGTCCTCCGGGTCCACACACGGTCAATAGTAACGGCGAGATAACGTTCGCAGTCGTATCAATAAAAGGCAGCTTTATATCACTTTGAATTCACCGATCGCAACACCTGGCCGAATTCGAAGTCAAGCACCCAGTCCTTCATCGATGCGATCATCTCAAGGTTGCACATGTGAAACATGAATCTACATATGCGAAAGAAAGCTAGGGTGTTTGCACTGAAGAAGACGTTGCAAATAACTCTACAGCACGCGTCGATTTTTTTTTCCCGCGCGAGTCAGATTTTCAATTCGAGTAGTTTCTGTATAAACATAGGACAAGCGGCAAAGCCCACTACCTTCTGACTTTGTAAAGATTCTAAGACGAGAGATTGAACACAGCCAAGAAGGTACTTTAGGCTAGGCATACATATGATACAATGTGGAAGAATTGAGTTCAATCAAACGAAAAAGAATTACATAGTATGTAGTGGAACGGGATATGTTTCGTGGTATTATGGAATGACGTTTTTGCACAGCCCGGTTCAACCCGATCTTGCAATCTTCTGCCATTTTCCAACAACTCCTAAGACCCTCTACCTAAAGGTAGCGGGAATGTAGCGCTGAATTCACACCCGTTGGTCGTAATTTTATAACCATCCGGAGCGCAAAATCAGCATGTCACACGTCATCCTCGAGTTATCAATAAGGTAAATTGACTATGAACCAACAAATGACGTCGGAAGTAGGCACATTAATTGCTGAAGAGACAACCATCAACGAGGAGAAGCTCAGACTGGCGCAGAGTGGCAGCTCGTCCGTGTAGTGCAGGAAAGCGGATGCTGTGCTTATCAGTCAACTGATGACGAAAGGAGCGAGTTCTTGGAGAAGAGATACCATTTGTGTCGAGCACAAGGTAAGAGCGTGCTTGGCCTCGAGACTTTCGCGGGAATTCCAAGAAAGGCAGGATGCATACACGTGTATCATTGAACAGGTATTTTAAACAAGAGTTACTTGCAAATTACTATTGGGTTCTACCATGAAATGCCACTATCAAAAGGGAGAAAAGATCTGAGAAGAATTGAACTGGAAATCCTTCTCTAATCACTGAGAGGCCAATCGGAGTGGAGACAACGAGGTTGAGCACGAGGCAGAACTGAGAAAAACGCACTGTCAAAACTCAAAACCTATTTCTTTTCTTTCACTCCCAACCTCTTTCACCCGTAGTCATTTTTTTTCCTACTTCCCGCTTACGACCTGATAACGACCACAGTTTCATTGACGTGTTACTTCATTACTCCCTTTTTAACATTAACGCAGGTCGTCGTCCATTGGCTATAAAGTTTTGCAAAGTTGGATTACTTCTGGGGTCTCGTTTCTTTTACCTGCTCGAGCATGCCCTACTTGCTCCAGCCTCATACCTATGGTGACCGCAACCTGCATGTCCCATGGGGTACCCAACGTAGGAAAGCTGCAGTTTCGGGTCATAAATCTACTCCCACTTGTACCGTCTCTCTCGCTCATGCAGAGGTAGTTTCCGCCCCGTTTTGTGAGGTCTCTTCTATTCCGGAAGCAACAAACGGGTCGCAGGCTCCTCAACTTTCCGTTCATGTGCAAATGCAGCAATCGTTGGCATCTAGGTCAAGGGCTTCACGCTCCACACCGGGTTCGATCAATTTCATCCCTTTTCCAACTTCCGAATCTCTGCCGACGTCTATATCATCCCGGCCTCTACCGATACCTCCAAAACCTCATGCCCTATTGCGTGTCACCCCTCTGGCCCCGCCTGCTTCTTCCCCTGATGTCTCCTTGCTTCCTACTCTTGCTCGTTCGCGTGTTGACTTTGACGTGGCTCACACAACAACTGTACCTTCTCTCGTGGCAGCAACCAAGAGCAGGGTTGTGCCTCCCCCCATGCAGCGTCGTCGTTCTCGTGATCCCAACGTTGCCGATCATCTTGTCGTGGAAGTCGACGATGACGATCATCAGGTCAAACGCGAATCAATCCCTCCAAGACCATGTTCGCCTACACCGGAAGCTCATCTTCAAGCGAATCGCTGCTGCCGTCGGAAGACCCCATCGGAAAGTGATAGCCTTAAAAGCCCAGAGCAAAGTGCGCCACCTGCTTACTCGAGTTTGCCGCCACCATATTCTGCTTCGGACTATGAGGAAAAGAAGGAAGTTTCAGAGTCACCTGTTATACTCGGTGAAGGAAAGGCAACAGAGCCGGCCTCAGTCAAAGTCCCGCTGTCGTCGACGAGGTCACACAAACCTTCTCTCTTCAGCGCTGCGTCGACATCTTCATCGTCTTCGTCGTCTTCCAACAAGCGAACTCGCGTGTCAACTTCGGAACTCAAAGTTCTCGTTTACTTGTACAGAACTGTTGTTTATGGTTTGGAGATGAGGCGTCAGAAAGAGGAGTCTGCTTTTGCCACAACTGAACCCATTCAGGAGGCCTCTTCCAGGACGAAGAAACCTCTCGGCCCACGCTCTTCGCCTTCATTCTCCCCTACTCTCAGCGCGGGTGCTCTCATTCCCCCGCCAGAGGATAAGTCTCATTTCGAAATCGTTCTCGCATCTGCCACCAAGGCAAAGCAAACTCAACGAGGGTTTGGTGCGTTCCCTCTTATCGAGGATGATCTTGATGATGCCGAGTCGGATGAAGAGATGGATTATGTCATACCGAGGACTCCTTTCCACTCACCTTCTCAATCACCGAGGTTGACCCCATTGCCTCTCATCCGGTCGTCGTCTTTTACCGATCTTGCTTCTTCAAACACTGCAGCGTCTGGTGTCAATCCGCAGGACAAGCCCAAAGAGAAGGGCAAAGCAGATATCAACGCCGAGCTGGACGTTCAGGATGCATTGCTTGCGATTCGCCTGAAGGATTTTTTGAGAGCGCAAGGTGTCTGCGAGGATGATCTGCGAGTTGGCGTGGACGATGAGGGTGAGGGTGAGGTTGAGAAGGTAGTCGATGAGGTCGAGAAGGTCAACGTCGATGAGGTTCAACAAGAGGAAGTGGACGAAGACAACATCTTGGATGAGTATTTCATGGGCATCGAAGAGGAAGATACTACCGCCAAGACGGAGAGAGGGCCTCTTGTCGAAGAAGAGGAGATTGTCGCAACCAAAGCTCTCTCACCTTTTATCGAAGATGAACGCGACATGGATTTGGAGGATTCGTCTTCTCCTCCTGCTCCTGTCATTCCTCCCCATCTCCAAGTTGCGACTCAATCACCTACGGCGGAAACCCAACGTATATGCTCGCCCCCGCCCCCTTCACCTTCTCCCCGCCCTCGCGCTGTTCTTCCGTCTTCATACATGGTAGCTCTGTTAACGATGAGGAATCGGCATCCTTCTAAGAAACCTGGGTCTAACAACGGGGGTGGAGAGAAGGGCAAAGATAGTACGGTGAAGAGGAAGAGCGGATTGAGTGTCGTTGTTGAGGTAGATTGAAAGTCGACTCGTTAATATTGAATGTGGGGAAGACAACAAATTCGCAACTTTGCCGGCGACTTTTGCGAACGCTGTTTATATTATTGCACGAAGTAAGCCATAATTCTCTGCTTCCTTCTGATCTCCTGACCAAGTTTTTTTTCTTCCTTTCTAGGTTGTACTTCGCCTTGCAACACTTATTGCACCCGCACGCATTACCCTTGGTGGTTACAAACCTCCAGCTCTCATTCGAGTTATGTGCACCGGTTGAGTTAGACTTTTATGGATCACAAAGACTCGGAAACCAGCAGTGCTGTTTTTCCTTGCAGGCTTTTGATTTAAGTTCTCCTGGTGGCATCTCGTTTTTGACTGGGAGTTATCTGCGGTGCCCCCCCTCGCCTCCGGAGTGTTGAACCCTCCGAACTCAATCTCTCAGTCGCTGTTATCTCCTCGCCTGTCATTCATGTTCTCTACCTCATTG
>QDKV01005060.1_pt1 | contig 24320 bp, 29 predicted proteins | sample 1861101 | NCBI WGS metagenome assembly QDKV01 (sample SAMN04275158, study PRJNA302643) | Fungus metagenome, whole genome shotgun sequencing project. | isolation source: fruitbody | host: Mallocybe terrigena | place: Sweden | collected 2013 | reverse complement strand
GTGTTGTGGGAGGTGGCAGAGGTAAGGGACTGGTGGGACGTGGGGTAAAACAAATGCTCGTTAGTGACGGTGTGATGTCACGGGTACCCGTACCCACGCCCACAAAAACCCGTACCCTTGAGTGCGGGTGCGGTTTTCACCTGGGTGTGGGTGCGGGTGGACCCAATTTTACCCATGGGCTACCCGTGACGAGCACTATCCACACCAACAGTCTTATCAAATTCAATTCTATAATCCACTGGCATCTAATTCAAAACACTAACTTCGTACTTAGAATTGTCTTACAACTATTTCCTACACATGGTTTTTGTATAGTATACCACATTACGACTCGTCTAATAGTATTTAAAAAGCCCTTAAGACATGCCGAACTGAGTTTGAATTTCAACCTTTTTGGACCGTGACATGTCGTGACTGGCCGAAAGGTGGGTCATGGTCGATGTGTGGGTCGGTGTTAGTAGTAGAGTTCTGAATCATTGATGAATGACTTTACCAAGCAGAAGGCACACTTCCTAAAATGATGGTGAGTGGTTTAAGAGTGTCTTGTCCGTAAATAACGTAAGAATGACTCTGCGGCCAATAACAGGGGCACTACAATGTGCCAAAATTCTAGTCATGGCAGCAATGACCTGCCCAGGACGGATCGGAACCTTTTGATAACTCCCCTCCTTTCCAGTCACCAAATGGAACAATCCATGAGACATTATTTTTATCGTCATTAAAGTCAAGGTGGATAATCTCACTGGATCCCTCCTTGACAGCGACAGTGAAAAATATTCCGCCAAAATCAAGGGCAGGACGCTTGGCAAATTCCTTCGCAAGGATTGTCGAAACACGGCCATATGCCCTAGTCAATCATTAGCAAATAGTTGATGAAAACAGTGAATAGAAACTCACCGCATTTGACGATCAAATTGTCGGGGATAATATTTGGCAAGGATGTTGTGCAGCTTGGGAGAAATAGCTTCTTGAATTATTTGGAGAAACCTGTCCATGGCGACAATGGCATCGGAAAAGCGTACCGTGTCGCTAGTCAGACGTGGGTTGGTGTCATACAGCTCCCACACCCCCAGATGCAACGCTGGTGTGGAGGATCGGTTCTTGTCGGCGTCTGGAAAACGAATGCCCAACTTCATCAACTCGTCCCAGGCATTCATCAGGCGTTCGTTCACATCTTCTTTCACGATCCAGTCAAATCGTGCAACAAGATATGGGGGATGGAAGGGCAGTAATGAACGAATAATAGGGGGTGTTGGAATGAGAAAGCGTCCTTTTTCCGTCGCAGTGGGAAGGTTACGTGTAACCATGCCTGGGTATAACTTTTTTACTTTTTTCTTAACCATTTTCCCATTGGTTGGGGCCTCAATAAAGTGCGCAGGGTATTTTGTGGAAGTCAAAGTTTCCGTAGCTAATAAACAAGATTAGTGTGTAAAAGAAACATGACAAATGAACTCACTTGTGTTGCTGGCAAGAACCGCTTCTGCTTTGTCAAGTCCACCTTTTTCAACCCAATCCAGTGTTTTCCACTTCACACCCATCTTACTTCTTTGGCCACGGCGTGCAGGCATATGTAGAGGCTGATGAAGTGCAGTACAATCGACTTCAAATCGTCTCTTTTCCAGTCTCTCGCTCCACCAAATATCCACCACGCGCTTACTTGTGCTTCGACACACTGTTGACAAACTCACGCCCAGCCTATGAACCTCATCAACACTGGAAGAAAAGCCGTGGTACTAGAGAAGCTGACGACGTCGCGCTGCTTTAGGAGGATAGCAGGGTTTGGTTCCTGTATGGTTTCCCTTGCATAGATGACGGATTGATTCTGAATAGTTTTCCTGACTCTCAGCTGACCAAGCAGTTCGAGCACGACACATCTCTCAAGAAGCCGTTCAACAGCGTTTTTACTGCGGCCACTTACAACTTGGGACCTCAAACTGTATGTTTTCCTCACCTTGACTTTGCCAACCTGCCTTTTGGATTCTGCGCCATCACCACCCTTGGCGACTTCGACCCTGACCTAGGGGGCCACCTGGTCCTCGAGGAATGTAAACTTGTTATACGATTTCCACCTGGCTCCACTGCCCTCATCCCGTCGGCCATTATCACACACTCAAATATCCCACGAGAAACGATTTTCATTCACCCAGTATGCGCTAAAACAACAAAAACCCGAAACTGCTACTTTGCCAAACTCTGATCTTGTTCGTACTCTTTGAGCTAATTCTGACCGTTGATTGCCACAGCAAACAATATTGATAAATCTTCAACAGTTGCGATCACCTTCATGTCGAAAACCATTCCATCCGTGAAATCCGGCAGCGATTGGACAGACAACGAGTTAACTGCATTCAACATCCAAGTCGACACAGTCGATTCTGCAACTTTCTTCAACACAGTACAACTTCCTGCTCCGAATGTGTCGCCCGTGATTCTTACAAACGAAGCTCGACCCCAGGGAATCTTGCCCAAAGGCGATCGATTGTTCTTTCACTATATGAGAGATGCTGTGAAAGGAGAAGAGTCTTCAGTCGACGGCTTTGCTGCGTTTATCTTGGGCATGTTCAACTATGACGAGCCATACAGGGTTATCTACAATCGAAAGGAGTTGTCCTTTGTCATGTGTGGTGCAGTAGTTGATGCAAAGCCTGATGTGTGCGTAATGTCAGAGTCCGAGTATCTTCTTCTCGTGGAGGAGGAGGATAAGGTCTTTCATTCCTTTATTCTGTCATTGGTACCTTGCTCAATATGTCCTTTAGCGCGGTACCAACCGCACGGATCCCGAGCCACAGCTAGTCGCGGAGGCCATCGCGGCCTTCTATCAGAATAACCTACGCTGTAAATCAGCTGGCCTTGGCCTTGACATGTTGGACTCTCAAATAATTCCCGGTATCACCATGGTTGGTGTTGCGCCTACATTCTATCGCATCCCAGAGCTGGTCCAACATGTTCAAGCTGGGACCCATCCACTCGAGAAGACGACAGTGCAGAGATCCATTCCACTGGTCCCCAATCCGCTCTCCTACCTTGATGAAGGTCTAGTCCCCCTTGCCAACCCAGTCACTGTTATGCAGTGCTTTGAAACCTTCAAAGCTTTCGTCGTGAGTTTGTTCACTGTCTGCAGCTTTACTTGTTGTAATCAACATGTTGTCCAGGGGGCCTGATCCACACTTCAATTTCCTTCGGCATCCAAAACCTCATTTCTTTTGAACGGTGTTCATTTTCTTTGCATTGATGCTCCATTTGCACGTGTATGCCCATCGATGGGAGATTGAAAATTTAGGGCACTGTTGTTCGATTTCAATTATTGTGGACGTAATTCGCACAAATTGTACAAATTGTTCCTTGCATTAAAAAGCTTTTTTTATTATAAACATAGTTGAGATGAAGCACGTTCTCGGTTTCAATTCGCTGCTAGAAATAAAGAAGGGTTGGTGCATTGAGTCTTCTGACAGCAGCTGTTGCAAGTCTGTACTTGTTCCCACAGACGAAGATGTAAGAAAGGTCCTGCATTTTGGGCCTGCAGATAACCACATTGTCAGTAAAGGACGATGATATGCCAATCTATGTACCATATTGAAAGCCTCGAACACCTGCCCTATCTTAATTTGCTTCCAGGTCAACCCCTTGACCCGGCGACCAATTTTAGTAGGTGTGGATTGCTACACGATGCTTTCAGATTGGCACTTACTGTTATCAAGTCCTTGTATAACATATTAGAAGTCACTTTCGACTCCCTTACCCTTTGCCAAAATATCACACCTCTGCTGAAATCATTATTGACCGACGAGGCATATTTCTCGCCTTACCTTATCCTCCTACAACATGCGCTTCTATCCAGGCTATTGTCCCAACTTTCGCAAGTGTATTCGACAATACAGATTTCCAACTTGTTGCTGCTCGTCGTACCACTCAAGGAAGCAGGACCAGCCTTCATTGACGATCCTTTCGTATTGGCGGATGAACCATTAACATATTCCCCTTGAGAACCTTCAGAAAATCGCCAGTTCAAAACGAATGTCTGCACGTCGTCATGAAACGAACCTTCCCCAAGGAATAACACCCTGGCTCAGGACAACAGAAGACGGATCGCGAGACCTTCGAGGATATTAAGCCTGACAGACAGGAAGCAGCTCGTCGAGCGCACCAGGATGATCTTGCGACGAAAGACAACGAATCTTGGTCATAAGGGTTCATTTGTTCAGTGGAGCCTAACATTGCTACAACATGGCTCGCATGCTTTTATGTACTCCTCCAGGCAATTGTCACGAGGCATCGCTGCGTAACTGGTGTTTTTCTTGCGGGAGTACGTTCTCTGAGTGTTCATCTTGCTGATTGTGGGCTCCTGCTCTTACAGATTGCTAATATTAATGTTAGAAACATAAGCGCGAGCAAATCACGAACTTGCCTCCGTCTATGGTACTGTACTATTTCATTCAATTCGGCAGTCACACGTCACGGGGCCTCCAAAATCGCCGAAATGTCACGGAGGTAACACCCATTTTTGTCGGGTGCCGAATTCATCTGACAGTCACATGGTCAAAATAGTGAAAATTTGTGGCCTGCAGTGCCAGACTGCCGAAATTTTCAGTGGGTGTCACGGCCATTTTGCGAAGTGCCGAAATCAAAATTTCGGCAAGCCTGTCACGGGTAACAAGCCCTGCCGAATTGAATGAAATGGTACAGTATTGTGTTGACCGGCTGTACTCTATCAGCACAACTGAGGAACAAGCGACTCGTACGCTCGCCTTTTGGAATTTATTGTGTCAAGTTTTCATAGGCATTTTTTAACAGTTTCGTCGCGATGTCGATTCTCAATGACCGCAAGCAAACTCTTGTGATGAAACGGACCCTCAGTCTACAATCCAAAGGATGCCACGTTCGATTTTCCCATCTATCTCTCCCTTGCCGACAAGATCGGGATTATTGGACTCGTCGTCTGGGACAAGGATCTGTTCAAGAAGGAATATCTCGGCAAAGTCTCGGTACCGCTCGATGACCAGTTTATCGATAAGAGGGATAATGGTTATAGCAACCAGGGAATGAGGGTAGGTTTCGATTTATTCCCTGTCGTGGACCCGATTGTCTCATGGTCATCCTAGCCGTTATCTCTCAACCTCGGATCGACTTGCTCTAACAACGCGTCTTCTGGTAGCATCAAAATCAAGCTGGAATTTGTTCCTGCCAACTCTACCAATTTCGACGAATATACGCCGAGCTTCTGAAATGCTCACGTCCATCTCTTGTCTCAGCCGCTCCAGTATGCATATCTTGTGATCTCCATTCTTAATCCGTTTTCATCGTCACTATACGCTCAAACCAGTTCAATATCCAAGACGATGGAAGACTGTCTTCTGACACCGACAATGAAGATGAGTTCGTCAATGCCTCTGACATCACTCTACCACCGTCGCCACTTTCAAGATCACCTGCGGAATTCCAATTTGCGGAAATGTTCACGGAGTGAAAGCCCTCTTCGTGCTCTCGATCTTGGTGAACTCTCCTGATACTCCTACACCCGGAGCTGTACTACTTCGGCTCCCAATGTCGAGGTGGTTGAACCTACGCCCACGTCTAGAGCCGTCAGCAATGGAAATAGAATTGCCAACTGTTCGCGGCCGATCTTTGTCAGATCACTTTTTGGTGCAATGGCATTTAGGCCACTCTCAGCTTTGCTGTCGCAGCTGGAAGATTTAACCCAAGGAATATTGTCAGGAAGCTCTCTGGCTTTACAGGGGCTCCTCCTTCACCCCATTCACCAATGGTCGAAAGTCTATCCAGCCTCGCCAATGCTGCTCCACCCATCGCAAGATCGGTCAGCAAAGAGAGAAGACTGTTTGGCAGAAAGGGCAGTGGGAGCTATTCGTCAAGCAGCGGGACCAGCGGGACCGAGAGTACCGTCCCAAGTGGTACGACGCCGATAACTCCCCTCAGTGCCTTATCGGTTCTCGGAGCAGGCAAACGAAAAGAAAGCCATTACGAGTACAAGAAAAACCACGATATTGTTGGTATAGTCATGTTGGAGATCCAAGGAGCCGATAATTTACCAAAGTGGGCGAATAGTGAGTAGTTCCATACCTTTCAAGTTTTGAGATTTCTGATATTTGTTCGCACCTCAAGTGATCCACACAGGTTGGGATACGGATCCCTTGGAAGTTTATGAAGCACTTCAGGGTCCTCTGGAAACACCCAGGGGAAAACGAAGACGAAGAAATGGATAGGAGGACAGACATGGTCGATGCAGTGCGTGTTGATGGCTGCTGTTGACATCAGGTACACCATCGCGATCGACGACAATGAAGAGGATGCCGCAGATGGCGTGTTCATGTTGGAAGGCCTCAGTGCCGGCCATCGACTTGCAATTGAAGCGCCCTTGACAAGGCACTCTTGCAAGAATCAGCTCTCCGAAGTCAATTCACCGAGTCGACTGTGGTCCGTGGACATTCTTGTACCATCATCTGCATGATCAATATCAATAAAATGTTTTCGGGAACCCATTTGCTGCAAGTCAGGAATTGAGTAGATATAATCTAGACTTACTACTCAAATAGGGATAATAGATAAGAACACAAATGGGAACGAGAATCGATAGTAGTACATGGGCAAGTCGGATGGGAGAATCTATGGAAGACCTTCATAACTTGAATATCATTGCCCTATTCTCAAGAAGGCGCGTTGCCGAAGTGCAGAGCTTTATTTCCTCGATCTGCTGGACGCTCGGGATGGGCCGGCACTTGACTCGCGCGAGATTGAAGCTTGCATTTGCTTCATCCAGGCAGCTTTGGCCTTGTCCTTTCGTGGTAACGTAGTCTTTTTTTTAATCTGCAATTTATTCTTCTCCGTGTTATGTAAGTAAAGATGATAAAGCTGGTGTATTGGCATGCTGCTCACTTTTTTGTGAGCCTCATGAATGCGTTCCTGAGGCGTGAATGCTCTTTCAAAGTTACCCAGTTCCCAGAACTTGGCAACAGCATTGACACCACATTGAGTGAGCTGCACTGAGGTGCCCCATCGTGTAGCACCGTCAGGACTGTTGCTTAGCATCGTGGAATGGAAATCATGCTTTCCTCTCCAAAATATCTCGACAAGTCCCTGAGCACTACATTTGTTACACATCAGATATCATATGATAATAAATTGGAGATTGCCTTACCGTTGAAAGTTGACCCCAATCCCATATTCGCCCCACAAGAATTCACCACCATCAATTTCGTCATGATCTAAACCGGTCAGAAATGAATAAAATGGTTGCCCATCTGGACTGAGAGCTTGTGCAGAGGTCCACCAAAGTCCAAATGCAACGGCAATATGATCTTTGTCTCGGTGTTGAAAATTAGCAAAATTGTTATTAGTTAAAGTGAGACAGTTTGAAAAGGGATGGGTTTTTGAATCTCCATCCAGATAGTTATCGAAGGATGGGATATTGCCCCTAAAGGTTTGGAATTAATAGTAAACACGAGGAAAAGAGGATAAACCCACTCGCGAGAGGTTTCAATAAGTGACTTTGCTCCGGCAGGAAACAAATAGCAAAACCGTGTCTTGAACATATCAGCAACAGCTGGAAGTTTTTGTAGAAGTTCCTCATATCTTTTGTGGGAAAAAACAGATGAGCTAATATGAATGAAATAACCTGGAAGACTTACCTCTTGATGGTTTGATTGCTACAAGAACTGGGAGCATAATATGCTAACGTCTTTCCAGCTTCCATGCTCTGATGCCAACCTACCCCGTACATGTTTCCATACAGTTTTTGCGTTGTCTGTACTGACATATACTCGCCATGTATTTCCTTTCGACGATCGACATATGCTTGTGGGCGATTCTGTGCCTAAAATACATGTTTTCAGCTGAAGAAATATCATATGAAATTATAAATATTCCCATTAAACCCACCGCATTATTCTTGATGACATGTACACAAGTGGTCCAATCCATCAATGTTTGTAGATTGGTTTGTGTATCATAACGCAGCTGTGGTGGCATTTCTTCCCATGTCCTATTATATGTATCACTCATAGTAATTGTGTAAAAAGGTAAGGTATACATACGTGATCCTCAGCATGAAAACGATCTGTCGTCTAGCTTGACGAATGCCAATGTGAACTCCAGGTTGGTGGATCCACTCAGTATTGAGACGCTTAAATTCAACATCATGAGATGATAATGGGCTGTTGCGCTTAACCTCCAGTGACTGGATTTTCGCCAGATATTTCGAATTGTATGACAAGTTGTGAACTTGCACACGGTCAACAGCTTCACCAAGAATCATTGCTATAATCTGAAAGCAGATAAATCGTATTTATAGAACATGTAGATTAAAGAACGCACGAGCTTTTGTTCTTCGGCTCTAATTGACCACTCATTCTGCCTTTGTTGCTCGCGTTGCTCTTGCAAAGCGAGGGATTTTTTGTGACGCCGGTAATTTTTCGCTTTCGTCTAAATCTCACAGATGAAGAAGCAAAATAAAAAGAAACCCAATGACCATTTATCACCTTTTTGGTCCCAACTCGAACGTGCTGAAACATATCAGCAGCATCCAAATGAAATAAGGCAACAGCTTTACCATTGTTTCATCGATCTCTCCTTCCTCCTTCTCCTCATCAACGATCATCTCTTCGCTTTCTGTATCTTGATTAGGATTATCATCTACACTTTCTCATTCTGCCTCTCCTGAACTGGCAAATTTCAAACCGAGTAGCTTTTCAAAGGCCGGGGCCTGTGAGTATGTTAAACCCTAGCCAAGAGATTAAGAAAAACACCATACAAACTGTTCGATGTTCATTTTGGAGTGGTTGGATTGTACTCAAGATAAACAATCCTTGATACGCCCGGGTGGCGTAGTCATCCGAGTCTGAACCTACGGTCATGTGATCAATGTCCCTTCCTTTTCACCACAACTCCCAATTTGCCGGTGTCATAAGCTCCACATGTAGTGAGGCTGGGCATCTGGAACGTATCTGTGCTACACATTTGTGAGGCTGGATACCCGACAGCAGTGGATCATGGCAAGCAATGCGCTTTCCCATTGACTCCATTGTACTCTGCTTCCCACGACGTGTGCCAAATTCCAATTTCTCAGATACAGCAAAACAAACTTTTAACATGTGAGTAATAATGGGTGTTTTGCTTTTTTGTTCTGTTCCTTAGGTATAATGTCAGCTTTTGTAGGCATTTAGAGTGGTGCCGATACCTCCACTGTTGACATTCGGATGGTCCTTCGCCTTCGGTGCATAGTAAGAAGAATATGTTCAAGCGGCTGTCGAAGCCTTTGCTGCATAAGGATGATGCGGAGGAGATGCATCCACACCCACCACCTTCGCATGTTATTACACAGGTACATGGACCGACACTTTCGAGAAGAACAAATAATTCATTGGATTTCAACTGTGTGTCTCGTGTGCTTTTATTTCACTTTGAAAATTTCTAACTTGGCCTGGTGATTCATAGCTTCGCAAACCTCAACCTCATCGATAGGGGAGAAACTTAAAGGCCAACACAACGCTCGTCGTTCAATATGCTCCACCCATCTCTGCCCCTTGCCAAATTCATGGACACCTGGATAAACCGCAGCCTCCGTTCCAAAGGACGAGGAGGAGCCACTTGATGACCATTCTGTAGGGAATGTGTTGGCCAGTCCGGCTTCATTGACGAAGGTGTCAAAACCGAGGCAAACTCGTGTGGCTTTTCGCGCCGCTCGAAGACGACAGCAAGGAAAAGAAGAATGCAAAGAATGAAAACACAAACGTTTCTCTGTCTTTATCGAACCATACCTCTGTTGCGCGAGTGGACGACTATTCGAATTTGTTCGATACGTCTGCACAACTTGAATTTGGCCTTCTTTCCCTTCTTCGGACCTGGACTTTGATGTGGATGTGCTCGGGCGTTTGGTCGACTTCCTTTGATATATCTGCAAATGATATCAGCTATGTGGTGAGGGACGATAATTTAGATGGGCAGAATCGTGGGCAGATGACGAGCACACCGCCGACTGAAGGGGAAGGGCAAGGAGAAGGAGAGGGTGGAGGGAATTGATGAATCTTTGGTGGTGGATAAACAGGACGTTGATGTCGATATCCCAATTCCGAGTTCTGCATGGCCTGTGTTAGAGGATTCGATCTTCCATTGGAAAGAGAAGGCAAAAGACAAGAAGACGACTGTGTCTCCTCCGCCTGTGCACGAGCGCAGTCAGTCTTTCAGTTTTGGACAGACGGTGTTTTATTCAATGGCGAATAAGTTTTGAGGAACTGGAGCTGGAGCTGGAAGCCGCGTATCCCTCGAGTGATGTGAGGGACAATTCGCTTGAGAGTGTTTCTCCAGCACAATTACTTCCTTCACCTGAAGTTTGTTCATCCTCCAAGACCCCTTCGTTTATGACAGACATCTGGGCCATTGTTATTGGAAGTCGAAGATTTGCGACGACAACAAGGCCGAGAGGTTTCTTTTCGGAACTCGACAAGTCGGCATTCCTCGAAGACTGTGACCCCCTCAAATTCACATTCGCCGATTATGTCTACTCCTCTACCCACAATTCTTTTCAAAGTCAAACACCGCACATTCCCAACAAGTTTATTCACAAGAGCAATGCCTTGAACATGGTGAACAATCCGTCGAAAGCAGCAGACGTAACAGAAGCGATCGCATTCCGAGTCTTGCTGATTGGGGGAATCAGGGAAGGGGAGTACTCAAATTAAATGGGTGATAGGGACTCGGAAGAAGATGAAAAAGTCTTTGTTCATCGGACGTCAGATAATTTAAAGTCGGGTAGTGTCCTCGCTATTCATGGCGATTCCAATTCTCCAGGTGACCCACCTTGCAGTCAACGTTCAACGCTGCCTCACAAACAGCTGCTTCCTCATCCTCGTTCTCAGTCCAAGGCGTCAACGGCATCATCGTCATCGTCATCTGCATCCACAATTACAACATCAGGCAGTCAGCGATACTTGACCACAGATGATACCTCTTCCCCATCTGATTCACTATCACCCACCCGTCGCATCTCCTCTTCTTCCAGCATTCCCTATAAACAGACCAACATCATGGACAGAAGACGAAGGAGCGGCCAGCGGTGATGGCATTTTTTGCCGACTACCCAAGAGCAACAAAATCAATTCTATTCCTAACCTTTCTTGGACGGGGCGTTATCCAAGCCTTCGAGATACTCGTGTGAAGGTCCGCCGAGGAGTGCTAAAATATTCTGGAGCGCGAGGAATGGATCAAACAATGAAACTCAGGTTACTACCATGAGTTGGGGCCGAACCAGGAAGTTCTCAAGTTCAACGGTGGCTTGGTGGCTGGTTCACGACATGCTCAGGGAATTCAGATCTGGGTGTTTTTGCGTCCAATACCACTCGTTCGCGCAACAAAGAATTGGCAAGCCACTTGTTTTCCATCTCTACGGCTTGAGTTTTGTGTCAAGGCTTCCCTCAGAATGGGGATGAGTTTGGAGTGTGGCATATGATACACCTCAACAGTTGGTGCGAAGGCATATGACCAACCTATTGGGGTCATTAAAATGGAATTTGGGAGTCAAGTAAACTGGAAGACAGACCCTGTAAAATCCAGTTCCTCCTCATCGACTTTGCTTCATTTTCGTTGAACTTCATAGTGGGCCAAGGGGACCCTGGTGGAGCATTGTTGTGAATTTGCTCTACACAAACAGAATTCTCCTTGAACTCGTCACCATAATCTGCTCCCCTCGCGACAATTAAATTGAGAGCGGCCTTAACTCTCAGCGTGATTTTTCGCCTCGTGCACCGTTTAGTCTCCATCCTCGCTTTACTAGTCATCGTGGAAAACGACATTGGGATTCGTTGTTTCGCTTTCTCCACGACCACTTGAAGAAGCACTCTGGAAGGCATACTCTCCGAACCATTTCTTGCTCATCTTCAGGATATATTTGTTCGAGTTCTTACGACTGTTAGTCCAATCATCTTGTGGACGTTTCTCATCAGCGATTATGGGAGTGTACGACGGGATGCAGATCGAAAGACACGACTATGCAACAAATGAAGTGTGACATACTGAGGACAGTTGCTATGTGCTCGGTTTCCAGATTTTCGCCAACGCTGAAAAGGCAGTCTCCTAGTCTGCGCCAGAGGGGTGTAAAATCTGAAAGATTCGTAGATTGCCTGAACTTTCTCAACGTCCTCTTTGGAAGCGGGGAGTCCTCGTTTCTCTGGTTGTAATTGTATTATTATTATGTCGAATTGAGGCCATTGGTTTAACGAGATCTGTTTGTTGTCCTGAGACTGTCTGGTCAATTATATACCACCTGCCTTTATGAATTTGAATTATTCCTCGATATCCTACCTTGGATATACATTTTGTAAGCTTACAACATTTCGTTTTCATGGATTGGTATAAATGTGCCATCGTCCAGTACAGTGTTGACCTTGCTGTTAGTGTAAAATTGCTACGCGACCTGGGAATGTCAAGATTAATATAACCCACTGCCGCCATCATATAACTACGAGATGCTCGAGTGTATGGATCGACACATCTCATCTATGTCACAGACCTAGTCGCGGCCCGCGGGGACATGTTCACTACTTATTTAAATTAAAACCCAAAGAAATCACTAATTGCGTGCCCAATGTCTTCCACAACATTGTCAACACCCTGCACGACATCTTCAGCACCTCTCCCAATGTCTTGGAAGACATTGTCAACTCCCTCCACAACTTCATTCACGGCATCGCCAACACCATTCCCAATATCTTCCACAACATTTCCCGCACCCTGCACGACATCTTCAACACCTCTTCCAATGTCTTGGAGGACATTGTCAACTCCCTCCACAACTTCGTTCACAGCATCATCAACGCCATTCCCAATATCTTCCACAACACTGTCCACACCCTCCACGACATCTTCAACACCCCAATGTCTCCCAAGACGTTGTCCACTCCCTCCACAACTTCGTGCACAGCATCATCTTGAATGTTCCCAACATCTTCTACAGCCAGTGCTGTCCACACCCTGCACGACATCTTCAACACCTCTCCCAATGTCTTCCAAGACGTTGTCCACTCCCTCAACAACCTCGTGCACAGCATCATCAACACCATTCCCAATATCTCCCAAGACTTGGCCCACATCCTGCGCAACTTCACCAACACCTCTCCCAATGTCGTCCACTGCATCACTCAATGCATTCACCACGCCGCTCGCTGCATCATCGACTGCTTCGCCAATATCACTGACAGCCTCTTTGATATCATCGGTGACCTCGCCAACCGCGTGGTCAAAGTCATTTCCGACTGTCTGGATGAGCTCAAGCCCCGCTTCTACAGCTTCGGAGACGTCCTCGGCCAGCTCCTCGATATCGTGAACCGTCTCTTGCACACTCTCTGCAACTTTTTCCACTACCACTTCCGCCGCCTTTTGTACTCCATCACCAATCTTTTCAGCTGTCTCAGCAACCGTTTCCGCTACTTTTTCAGCAGCCTGACCAACTTCTCCAACAAACTCTTCGACTGTCTGCCCGAAACGCTCCGCCGCCTCGACAACAAATTCCTTGCCTTCAACAAGGACGATTTCAACGCCATTTTTCACACCCTCGATTGCCTCCTTGACGGCCTCCGCACTCTGCTTGACAATGTTCAGCAACGTGTTGCCAATATCATTGATGACTTCCCCAACTCTCATGTAGAGTTCCCTGAACAACTCGACGATGTTGGTGATATCAAACTTGATCTCAAAGGTGAAGGGTACAAAGCCAATGACCGCATCCAGGTCAGCTGTCACCTCACCCTTCTTGCCGGTTCAGTAGCCCTTGATCTCGATTTTCGTAATGTTCAGCAACTCCGCGCCAAGGTGTGTGATCATGAACCGCAGTGGCGCAGTATAGACAGCACCGAAGATATTGACGATATGCAGCAAGGTGTCGAAGGTCTGGAATGCAACGGAGGAGTCACGACACTTCTTATCCGCCGCTATCAATCGCTTGTATTCTGGTGTCGTATTTGTTGGCCTTCTCCACTTTCTGCTGTTCAGCCTGTGCTTTGCGCTTGAATGCCGCCTCAGCATCTACAGCCTCCTGGATAACTTTTTTTGCCGATTCGACACCGTCCGCTAAGTGCTTCTTGAACCATCGAAGTTCGCCCTCCCAGTCGTCTCTGGCCTTAGCAACATTGACGTTCGCTGAGCTGCCAGACTTTCGTCTGCCTTCACAGCTGCCGCTTCAAGTTTCTCCGATTCAATGATGAGAATCCTGTAGGCTTCTGGATTGAACCCTGTGGAGGCTGTATCATAGACCGCTGTTACTTTGCTCAGGGATGTTCGTTTCCCTAAGAATGCGTAAGTGAGACTCCGCCGCAACTTACAGTACATTAAACTCACGTTCCAGTTCTCTCATCAATTCTTCTCTTGCCCATGCCCACGGCACATGACCCGGATCCTGAGCAGGTGGCTCGCTCGCCGCATTTTCGTTGCACACACTTTCGAATCTCTCCAACTCCACTATTTTGTATGATTAACCTTCGCCTTACGTTACCAGGCACAAGATGAAAAGACTTACTTTCAGCAACGGCTTTAGCTTCCTCAACGCTGTCCCTGGTTGCCTTTCCCAACGCTTGTGGACGAGTTCAGAGCAATGTGTTGGCCTGTGTCTGATACCGCTAGCGTTAAGGGTTTCCCCATTCTTCTTTCGGTAATCATTTTCTCGGAGAAGCAACTCCTGCCATGCTTTCTCATACCTGGAGGTGGGCACAAAGTTAATGTCCCTGATAAGCGAACATAATGGCATAGAAACGTACCGGGTCATAATGGAATTGCATTCGCTGGTTCCAAATATCAAGTTCTCACGGAGCTGAGAGGTGTGGAAGCTGCCTGCATCGCCCAGCCCTCCCCATGAGAAAGCGCAACGGTGCAGCCACTAGACAATGCTTAGTTGCAGAGACGAGGAAAAACGACTTCTGAGAAATACTAACCTCTGCCAAGGCAAAAGAAGTTTCAGGCCAGACACTGTCGCCGTTCCCTTTCTTCCACTTGAGCTTTTTTGAAAACTGTGAAGAAGCTGTCAAAAATTCCTCAACTATAGCCAAGCCATACGACTTACCTCCGTCGCACTCCTTCCCATGACCATAGTGCTTTGAGGTCCGGTCTCAAGACTGGAAAAAAACCGGAAAAAAACCGGACCAAGACCGGTCTTTTAAAAGACTGCAAGTCCGGTCTTTTCAAATTTTGAGATAAAAGACCGCAAAAGACCGGTCTCTATGAACCGGTTGAGACCGGTTTAGACCGGTCTTTTGTACCCCTCAATTACCTCTTCAAATCGAGCCCAATACCATGTAAAGTGACCCAAAACTTACTGAGATATTCTAAATTTCGTCAAAAGCGGGTTACAAACCCGATTGTGGATTGAAAATTCCATATCTTTGTCAATTCTGAACGGATTTATGTATTCTTAGTCTTAATTTAAAGCTTACATCTATTCAAAACTTTCTACCGATGCAAAAATATTTAAAAGACCGGTCTTAGACCAGTCCAGTCCATTGAGGTTCTGGGATATATATAGACCGGTCTCGGTCTCGGTCTCTCCAAAAATAGGCAAAAAACCGGACTGGACCGGACCTCAAAGCACTAATTATAACATGTGATCATGTTTTCCAGATTTCACTGATGGTTTCATTTCATTGTAGTTGCAATTTCATTGGGATTGAAAAATCCTCAGTGATGTGACATCCCAGTGACATCATGTCACACAGCCACTAATAATAAGTAGTTTCAAACTACATTTCCTGTATATAAAACACTTGTTACATTGTTTATATTCACCAGACTGACATAACTTCTATATCCTGCAAAAAAAATGGAGAGAAATAACAGTACTTTTCAGTCCTTCACTGATTTTTACAGGAATCTACTGAAATCTGCAGAGAGGTTGACCTTTCTTTGGTCACCACCACCACCCACAATCCCCAAAAATGAGCTGTCACACTCGTTTTCAGGAGTTGAGCTTTCTGTGGTTACCACCACCCCCTCACTCCCTCACGAAAAACACACCCATCTGAGTGTGTTTTTTCCCTGCCCTTCCTTTCCTCCCTCCTCTATTCCATCTCTTCCATTCCCTTCCTTTTCCCTTCCCTCTTTTCCTTTCTCTTTTTTCTTTTCCATCTGCTTTTTTTTCCTGTTATTAGCTACTTTCCTTTTTAGTCATTAATTATTTTCCTTTTTAATTATTTCTTAAGTTACATTGTTTTTACTAGAATTATATTATTACCAAATATATATATATTAATTACAAACAAGAAATGGTATCAAAATCAACAGTTGTAAAGTGAAAAGTCCACTTGACCCAAAGGACTTTAGTAGACTCCAGTGAACTCCTATAGGACTAGGGGGGGACTGTGAAGTACTGCAATTACCCAGCTCTCTCCCTCTGCTTCCATCCTCCCCTTGTTCTTCTTCTATGGATGGACCCCTTGTGTGGCCTACAGCCATTTCGACACGTTCAAATGCGACCCTAATGGCGATGAAAAGCAGCTGAAATGAGGAAAAAGGAGGTGAGAAATGCCTATTAGGCATTTCAGACGAAACGGAGCAACTGGAATGACGAAAACAAGATGAATGGTTGGAGAACCATCCCCCTTGACTCTGGGAAGTCCCCACCCCAGCTGACATCAACGATCACGTTGAAAGCAACGTGTTCCATGCCATCTGGTGGCTACCATCCTGCCCGACAATCTGTGACTGTGCAACAGCTTGATTCGAGCTTCCACACCCACAACAAGTGTCAGACAGCACGAGAATAACCACCCAGACCCACTTGGTTCACATCAGACCCATCCAATGCCAAAATGCAATATTGGACGACATTCATAAGAGAGTTTCAAAGGAAACGGGCAGCGGATAGGGCCCAGCACCCCCCAGATTGCTCGGAGAAGCCACGAGGGGAAAGAAACAATGTGAATCGCATCAAAAAAGGTCAGAAAGGCTAGGAATCATTTACACAAACCAAATGGTCCAAAGAGGCCACAGACAGCCTCCATCGTCCCTCCTGTCTTCATTGCATATTATGCGAACCGATTTGACGTTTTCTCCTCATCCCCTCTCACATTCCACTACCGCTGACCCACTGGGTCAAGCCCATATGTGCTCTGCATGTCCTACACCTCCCGCATCGTGTATTACACAATTCAACACATTTTTACGTGTCAAAAACCTTTCTGGAGCCCCCCACCCCCCTTCAGACACAACCCAAATGTATGGACATGGTGTTCCGCCATACCACCCACTTCCCAATGCTTCTGCTTTGTGTATTACATGAATGGAGCCTTCCTCCACCACCTCCAACCCATTGGGCCAAATCACTAGGTGCCCAACACCTCCCTCGTCATGTACAACACATACCACGCCCCCTTCATCATGTATTACGTGATTCGAGATGTCTAAACATGTCAAACACTTATGTGAAGCCTCCGTCAACCCACCACAATGGATGGGATAACGATCCTCACACAGCTTGCATCGAAGCATCTCTGTAAGCTGTTTGTTCATTGTCAGTATTATACAAGATTCAATAAGCATTTGATGAACGCACACGATCGTTGGAGGTCTCCAATGCAGCATCCAACATGTGAGCCCATTTCACGGCACCCAGCTTTTTCTCTATAACACATCTTTTACCATGATAAAAATTTTCCATTGCATTCTTTTCCGCCTAAGGAATGAAGTGTGAAGTTACTCGATCTGACATGATTTTGATTGTGTGTAACTGTGAAGAGCCGAATGCAAGTCTTGTATTAGACAATATGTTCCCATCCACCTAGCCACATATATTTCGCTGTCGTTTTTGGTGAACACCCAAAATGAAATGGTTTTTGCATTTTTCTTGTTATTTAAATTCATTAATCATATAATTTGATTATCAATAGAATTATTTAAAATAATTTTATGATATGGTATATAATTTCCTTTTTTGGAAATATCTTCCAGCTGCTCAAGATAGTAGAAAATATCCTCAGAAACATCTGAAAACATTGATAAAATTTTTTTTGGTTATTTCATCTGTTATTTCATTTCTGTTATTCCAGTCCTGCCATTCTCGTCCTGTCATTTCTGGAACCATTCCTGTGAAATTCAGACATTCAAGCATTTTGATAGACAATTCCTCAGGATTTCTTAGAAATCAGTGGAAAACAGTAAAAACCTCAGAAATGGAGGAGAAATGAAGGAATTGCACTGTATTAAAATTTATGACAGCATCTTCATTCTCTGAATATTCTGTGCCATCACTCTCACTTTTTTATCACCAATAAGCCAAGTATCCTCTAGATGCAGATAAATTGCATCTAACAGTGATTGACAGATATCAGTAACTAAAGTTGATTGCTTATTCATTTGTAGATTTGAAGCATCTGTCATCTTGCTTCAGCTGGTCCTTTAAATGTTGTCCTTTGAGAACTGAAATTTTTTTCTTATTAAGAATGAGATTTAGTTTTGCTATCTTCTCTGCTGTATGTAGTCTTTGCACTTTTCCAAGTCTTTCAAGCCTCTTTGCATGCTATTTTTTCTGCTTGCTGATTATTATGGATTAATTTCTTGTGCCACTTTTTTCCTTTCCATTTGCCTCTCTTGCAAGCCTGTGAAGATAGTGATATAGTGGTAATCCTTCTCTTCTGTGAATTTTGCTGCCATAAATGCTTGAGTGTTATTTTGAAAATATGTACATGGCTAGTGCATTGTGATTGAGAAGTGTAAGCTGGGGTTGTCATCCAGATGAAAAGTTTAAAAATCTGCTTTTCCACCTCTGAAAAATTATCTGGGCTGACTTTAATTAATATCTAGCAATACTAAATAATGGAATGTGAATGAGAGTGGAGAAATAGTGTGGCCTATTTTTCTTGCATGGAGAGGTATTTTTTATCCATATATGTATGAAAACATGCTCAATCTTGGTCCTCTTCACTCTTGTATCCATTATTATATGAAAAGATCAATAATCCTAATATTCTGGATTTAAATCACAAGAAAAATGCAAAAAGATCTATGAAAAAATGTCAAATAAATGAAAAATTTTAATTTAAAACTACAGTATATTTACAAATAAAATTTGATCTATTTTTTGAATAACTTCAAAAAACAGATAAGAACTGAGATTTGATCAAAAGCATTATCTTCACCATTTCTCATTTGTTTTAGATGTTTTTGGTCTCATTTTGAAGGAAAACCCTTCAGGAGTTAGAGTTGGGGTGTCATGGGATTGGAGTGCAGGTTGTTTTCATAACACCCCTGGTTTCAACTTTCATCTGCACTATTTTTTAATTGTAATTATGATATATTTATAAATTCCTGTTCTTTTTTAAGGATTTCTGATAGTATTTCCTGTCCATTTTTGCCTGCACATTTCTGAGGTTTCTTGTAGAAATCAGTTGAGGACTGAAAAGTACTGCTGGGTTGAATGAAACAGATAGGCAAAAATACTCTGGGTAAAAAAGTATGAGACTGTTTTATTACAAGTACTGGGTAAGATAGCATTTCGCCTTAAAGTCAAACTCGTCTTCAACAATTTCCCTTCCTTCTGCTTCTTTTTCTTCTTCTCCATCATCATTTGATTCTTCTTCATAGTTGGTATCATGAACTCGAGTGTCATCATCCCAAGAGGTGCCTGGCAATAGATGCGCAAGGTTCTGATATCTGGGCGGTGGACTGTACAGAGTGTCCAAGCTTTCCAAAAACCCAGCATAGATGGTAAATTTAATGTAGCACTTGATAAACTGTCAGAATTTCAAATGCCCATTGATTATGGCTGAAGTCTTATCCCAGCCATGATGCTTTGAGAAAGCAGAGAAAAGAATGCTTTGCTCTATAATTGAGTCAATGGGTTTATCCAGGTGTAAGGAAACTGAATGCCTGGATTAGAAAACGCTTGTCAGGAAGATCATCTTTTGCGCTTAGAAGAGTTTCTAAGAAAAGGAAGACAAGTTTCGACTGCTCGCATTTCCATATAAGCCTGAGCTGCATCAGCTCAAATCTATCCAAGTGCTCTGAGCATTCTTGATCCAACAGCACATATCGAAAAGCAAAAGTGAGAGCTTGTGTGGCTGGCACTTGATAGACAGTTGTTGTATTGGCCAGGAGAGAGAAAGTTTCTTTGGTACTGAAGGACACCATTAGCTGTGTTAGGAGGTCTCTGAAGAAAGCTCTCAAGTTTGAACTGAGGTGTCTTTGGGCCAAATGACGCCCTCAATTTTCTGGATGTAAGGCCAGCCAAATCATGGAATGAAAGAAAGATGGTGGGATCATTCTCAATGTGAGAAAAATACTGGTCCCAGTCCAGGCAGTGAATATAAGCTGGGGTAGTCAGAGGTTTTGGATGATTGGAAGAAGGGGTCAGAATTGGAGTGGGGTCAACAATATTGTAAGGAGGCAGCTCCTTACTCTGGTGTTGAAGGGCATGAAGAGTGAGTTCTGTACCATCAAGCTTTGTTTGCTTCTAGATTGAAAAAGGAGAATGCAGAGTTGTGGTTTAATATCATAGCCTATTTCATTTAGGTGAGTCAGGTTGTTCTTTGTGTGATTTTGATGTTTTGGGATACTAGCAAACCACTTCTTGCAGACATTGAACTTATATTGAATGACTGCATCCACAAGGTGCCAGATTGGTTGCTGAACAACTAGACCACTGATTCTTGCTTGCAGGGCTTCAAGGGTTTCTGAGAGATCGACATGAAAGGAGTTGTTGATGTGTTTCAAAATCTCATGTGACATGAAAAAATTTCTAAGAGTTGTCCCAAGGACAACACTTTTTGCTGTCATGTCAATCAGTGTGCCTAGTTTTCTGCACCAGCAAAGATGTATTATGTAGGGCATTTAGAACGACACAAGTACCCAGACCACTGTCTGATATTTCAGACAGTTTGTGAGCCAAATTTGCCAGTTTCTTTAAAGCTTGAACATCAGCAAAAACGCTCGCGTGTTGTGAACCTTTTGATGAATGACGGGTATGACAGCTAACTTGTAAGCCCCCGCGACAACTTATAGCAAGTAGTGAGAATGTTGGAAGGATTGTTAACACCATACAAACTGATGGCAATAATTAAATATTTTTACAAGGTATAAGAACTATTCTAATGAGATCACAATGTACCGAGGATAATTATCTGCCACTCATAGTAAATACACAGTTCTTGTGGTCTATGACAAGGCGCAAGATATTTAAGAACTATATGTGTCATCGGAAGGATTGCATATACCTGTGATATGTCAAATCTATTTTATGGATGTTATAATGTGAGTATGTTGAGTTCAAAGGTGATCAAATCCCAACATATCCATCTCGTCTTCATTGCCCTCTCCCTCCTCAGGCTTGTCTCCATCTACAGACTCCTCAATTGGATGAGGAGTCTGTTTCCGAATGCTCCAACTCTGAGACTTCTTTCTCCTGGTCAGTCCCATAAGCTTCACGTTCACCTCCAACCTGAGTGAGTTTTTCAGCTTCTGACTCCTGCTAATTATCTATTTCTCCATTCATCTTGGTGTCTTTGGACTGTGACTGATGATGTTTTACATTGGTTTGGTGTTGATCCTGCCTGAAAAAATCAGTTGCAGCTCTCGTTGCGCCATGTCCCTCAGTATCGCATGACCACGTTTCTATCAACAAACCTAACCCCAAAATATAAGATGTTTCCTAACAAAATAAACAAACTACATACATCCCAACATAGTAGTAACACCAGTCTTCATCACTGTCAATGTCACATTGACCAATCTTTGATGATTTCGGAGATTTGTTGTTTTGGAATAGGCGAAAGCAAGAATAAGATGCGCTGCTCGAATGATATATGATGGGTCAACAAATCTGAAACTTGGACCCAGGTCAGCACCAACAAATGCAACGTGGTGAAGGTGTCAGGCTTTCCAACCACTGTAGTGCCCCACATGGTGACCAAACCATCTGACTAGCAAGAATTCCATTCGCTGGGGCTGCAAGGACTTGGAATGTGGGCCAATGTGAAGGACTTGCATGTGAAATATTTTGATAACCCGAGCATACCAATAAGGATGTGACCCTCATCATCATTGTAAGCGAAGGACTCCCCTATCTCTAGTGGTACCCAGTACGTTCATTCATATTTCCTACGTTTTTACTAACTAGTACCACACTCATAACACCACCCCTTTGTTGCTGTACTCGCCTCCTCACCTCACATTCCCTTTCTTGGTTATCTGCGCGATGCTATGCTTGTTGTCCGGATTAGGTAGTGATCGACTGTAGCGAATGGCACGGGTAAACCTGTTGGTATTGTGGGAATAACCCGTACCCCGACCCCGCAAGTACCCGTACCCCGAACCCCACGGGTTTACCCTGCAAAATAAGACCAAAATCATCCAAAACGGATGAGAAATGATGAAGATTTCAAACCAGTACCCCAACCCGTGGTTACCCTACCCCGCAACCCGCAAGGGTTACCCCAACCCCTGCCATTCCCTAATCGACTGATTTAGTAGTGATCGTTATCCGCATGTATATTAGCAGTAGGCTGGGGACTTACATTCCCCAGCTTTATTATCGACTTGGTTCCTGGTCTCTTACTCCCTTACAATCATGATCTTCGCCAGACAGCATCAGGATGTCAGGTCGAGTGCGAGGATTGTGACCATTGGTTATCATAAGTTGTGTAATTGATTCACAGGACTTGGTGGCAAAAAAGCCAGTTGTTTTTGATAATAATAGTTGCTCGTTCTTCATCTGAGAACTCTTGTTCAGTGCCATCTCTGTTGAGTTCAAGCAAACAAGCAAGGAGATGATTGAGTAATTGAGGAACAAAGTTCTGTAAATTATTGAGAAAGTCAAGAAATATTTTACTAAGTATTGATTACGCACCTCAAGAGCCAGGTCTCTCTCATTCACATCAAGGTAATCTGCAATGTCCACCCTGTTGCATGTCTCAGCAGATATATGGTGGTGAGCAAATGGTGATGTGGGTGGTAGTACTTCCTTCAGGGACTTATGGCCAGTCAAACTTTTTGGCAATTCGATCTTGGTACGACTGGCAGTCCTCTGGGTAGTCAAGTGAACCAATCACTGATGTAAAGCTTCCTTTGCAATCCCTGGGGTATGCATTCCCTTTCGAACCCGGGGGTAAAATCATTCTTGCCGATGCTCAAGTTCCCCCTAATGTTGAAAATGAGTAAATTACCAATGAAGTAATAAAAACAAAATTTACCAATTTGTGTATTGTAACTGTCACTAGTACCATGCAGGCAAATAGACAAAGCATAGTCCCCTAATGAATGGAACTTGTATGTTTCCAAATTAAAATGTTTTTGTCGAGACCCACGGGTTGCTATTGCAGCCAACTTCCCATCATTGGCCTTCTTCTTTGATTGTTGTCGAGTGTGTGCTGCCAATTCAGATGGAAGCTCTTTGGTCTTGTAATGTGAGCACACATTCTTTTGAAAATTTCGCATGGATTGGCCAAGTCGGATGGTTGAGTGTCCGAGATCAACCAGTGTCAATTTTGTGTGAAGTCATAATTTTGCAAGTGTGTGCCATGTTGAAAGCTCAAATAAAAGTTCTTTGATAATTTGACAAGACAGAGATTTGGAAATGGAAATTCGTACTTGTAAAAGATCTTCGAAATCTCGGGCAGCCAGCTTTTTCATTGATGACGCGTTGTTGTGAAACTTCCAAATTGTTGAACGACCAAATGGAGGCACATTTCGGTATCTGCATATTGGGTTGGTATAGAGAAGCAAATGTATTATAATAACTGACCGAGAGTTTAGGATCGAAATGGTATCATTCCCGTATGCATGCAAAATACACATGAGATGACTGAATACCTTCCAGTGTCCACACACCGAGTTCAAACTCGTGCATAAGATCAGGTACGAACATTTGCCATGTTCAAATAGCCTCAATGAGAATGCGTTCTGTTGAAATTTAATTTAAAAAATCGAATCAAACTCAAGTATAATTACTTACTCATATTTGTACCAGTGATCTGGACTGTAGAACACGACTAACTCTAACACTGGTAATATTTATTCCATTCACAAAGAGCCATTTTCAAACCAGATTGATACACCTGTGGAGGGCATCACTATCTTTTCAAACAAGTTTCTGACTAGTGTTTGGAGGTCCGGTCCGGTCCGGTTTTAGGCCTCCTGTGCCTCGGACCGAGACCGAGACCGGTCCTGAAAAATCTCAAACTGTCAAAAGACCGGACTGGACCGGAAGATGACTGGACTGGACCGGAAGATGACCGGACTGGACCGGAAGATGACCGGACTGGACCAGAAGATGACCGGACCGTCGGTCTTTTGCAGTTCTTAGACCGTAACAGACCGGTCGGCAAACCGGTCTGGACTGGGCA
>QDKV01005061.1_pt1 | contig 24353 bp, 25 predicted proteins | sample 1861101 | NCBI WGS metagenome assembly QDKV01 (sample SAMN04275158, study PRJNA302643) | Fungus metagenome, whole genome shotgun sequencing project. | isolation source: fruitbody | host: Mallocybe terrigena | place: Sweden | collected 2013 | reverse complement strand
CACCGGCAAAACATAGCAAGAGTAAATATCCAGTAGATTCAAAGAATTAGCGAGCTGCAGATCGAGGGTCCCACTTCCGATACAATGATCACACCAGTCCTCTATAGCGAAGTACCATGCAACTGCAAGGGATTGTCAGGGTGGTGTAATGGGGTAGCTGATATGGGTGTTACCATAATGCAATCGTGGAGCAAAGTCAGACGACAAGCCCTTGAGAAGTTTCAGACACCCCAAAGCCAACTGACGATGTATGTCTTTGGGATCCACGAAGTAATCGTAAGCGCATGTCTGGTCATGCCTGTGAGGTGGTGGTTCGACACATGTATGACGCGAGCGTGCCTCCGTAAGCAAGAAATCGATAAATGACTTATGGTGGAACTTCACAATGAGACCGTTGTTTGACCATTGACAATATTGTTTTGCAGTCATTGTTTCACGCGTGCTCCCAATTGAGTCGGGTACCCGGACAACAGAGTATAATGCTTGCAAGGAGCTATAGCCCTCGCCTGGCAGAAGGCCAAGCAACACCTCCACAATATCTAGAATTTCCGCAGTGAAATTCAAGCAGGATACATCAGTACGGATAGCCAACGATCCAAGAACATCGAGAGTGCGCTGCTTTAGGTCTGGTGGTACTTCTGAAAGAATTTGAACATAGAGTCTGTCCAAATCTTCGAAAGGCTTTGACGTTTGTGTTGCCACAGTGGGAATTGCGAGAACGACCCTCAGCCGATCATCGGGTCGATAATGAAGGTCGCTAATGAAGTTGATCACGGTGGAAGCATAGAGAAATTGACCAGATGCTCTAAAAACCAGTGTATCGAGTTCCTCTTGCGATGGCCACGGCGTCTGGACATAACTCATCTTGGACTTGTGTTGCGGCCCGTTAAAGATCTTTCCAAATTCATCTTCGAAGTATATGCGGATATCTTCCCTTGCTTGGGTATCGTCCTCCAGTGTTATTTCTCTGATAGCCACTGAATCGAATCCGGCACGGATCCAGGACTCCGGTCGGCTACAGATTATGAAGCGAACTGGGAGTGGAGGCTGGTGAGCGTCGGAGACTGAGCCAAGGATTCGAATGATCTCGCATTGATCTCGCCGACTTTGGCATTCATCAAGACCATCGATAGCAATTACAAAGGGGAGGGTTTCCGGATGATTTTTAAAGAGGAATAAAAGAGGCTCGACAATCAACTTCCGTAGTTGAACATCAATTGCCTTGTATATGACAGTCGGGTCGACCTCAAAAGCTTCCTGTATCTTTTGGCGGATATCCGGAGCTGCGATGGCCAGCTGACAGGCAATTGTTGCAAACAATGTGTTTGCCTTCGATATGCCCCCTACACGGCAAAAAAAGAAGTCTCCTGCAAGCCGACCCTGCTCGTCTAATGTTTCGCATACCGTTCTTGCAACCGCCGTCTTTCCGACACCTGCCGGTCCTCTTAACCATAGTATTCGCGATTGAGGAGAAGGGTCATCAATCCAATCCGATATTTGCTGCAGGATAGCCCTACGGGTCTTGGGGTGGCATCGTTGAATATCTCCCTCTCTCGCAGCATTGTGCATCGCCTTGTATTCGATTGCATTGGCTAGTTTATGGAGCGCCGGGCAGTGGCTAAGCGGATGATCGATAGCTTGTGGCTGGTTAGAAACGGGAGTCAGACAAAAAGTATATAACATACCACCTTGGTTGACAATGAAGGAAGAACCTTGCACACTAAGATAATGGACATCTTGAAACATCGTAGCGTTATTGTTGGACATTATGTCCACAGTCAAACTTCAATAGGATGCTTATCACTTTGAAGTTGTCAGGCCTGCGGCAGCGTAACGCGTAACAACTCACCACGTCCGAAAGTAGACCAACTGCCTGTTGCCAGAAAATTGGAATTCGCAACGTCGCATAAATGCCTTGATCAGTCCAATCTGCATTTTTTTGAGCCGTATGGGAAAGCAGTGACGACTAGCTTGGTGAACCTGCTGGTCATGGACGGAGGTGAGGAAGTAAGATAGTCCAAACTCTATATTTGTCCGTCAGTTGTGCGAAATGAAGGTGAGCTTCGTTTTCGAAACGTAAAATTTGTTAAGCAAGTCACATTTTCCAATGCGACCGTTCTATCTCTCATTAATGTGAATATTGATAAATCCACAAACGGCGGGCGGGGGGGCCCCAAATAGGACGTAGAAGGCTACACTGAAAAGTGTGTTTCATTTGAAGTCATGTAAAGCCGTTGTGTCCTTTTTTTTTCCTAGACCGACCACTGAGCGAGAGAATTATTCAAGGAACATTCGTCCTCCAGGTCTTTGACAAGCACTTGCGCATCAACCAGCTGAGAATGTAGAGAAGTCTATCACGTAGATTGTCACGGTCAGTGATTTGGTGAGCTAGACTTCTCGGAAATCCGGTTCATCTTTTAGGTTCTTCGTCTCTTTGGCCTTGGTCAGTGCCTGGTGATCGTCGAGCATCGCAAAGCTGTCACGACAATTGGATACACACACCACTCAATCCGTTTTGCATGTTTCTTGACACTCGTTGATCATTCCCATAGGTGAACTTTGGAGCCAGCCTTACAACTTGGCCTGGTAGTCTGGTTGCGATTTTTTTCAATCCCTGAAACGCGATGCCCGATCTCATAGACCACGACCGCTTACCCACCACAACCAACACCAGCACTACCTACTAACAAGGGGGCAATAGGATGCTAACCATTGATGTTTGCTCAGCCTGTAATAGATCGAAAACGGGGTGGATCTGTTCGCTTCAATCAATTTAGGAAGAAAAGCGGCTTTTTCAAAGGAAAACCACAGGCTGGTGCCAGCAAGGTCAGAAGTATACCACCTGGCTATTGGTCGCCCTTCTAACCCTTGGAGACGAATGATATATCCCACAAGTATTCCTCTCAGGCTGAGACATTTTTAGAAGCACGGATGAGGCGCAGAAACAGTTGGACGACCTCAAGCAGCTTGAAATTTCAGAACCAGGAGTGACTTTTGTGCTCGTCTGGACCGCTTTGGGGACATAAACATTTCTTGATTTTTTTTTTCTCGAATATGTAGATCAGGCACAACCGTGACGCTGAGTTGATTAACGCAGAACTCAACGGTATTGGATCCAAGACAGTTTGAAACATTGCTTATAATATTCTGGTGTAGTCCTTCCCCTAATAGCCGCGGAGTAGACGTTGGTAAGAGCTGCATTATCAAGTTACAGGAGAGGAACATGCCAAGTTAAAAATTACAAGTTATTGTTAAATATATTTTAAGGATAGATTGGGAGAAGAGACGAACAACATCTACCTTTGCCCTCCCACAACTCTGACGTCGTATCCCAAGCGTTTCGCATCCCACTCTCTGTCGCCTCACTAACTTCAAATAGGTATTCACTTGAGCACTTGCAATGGCCTTCAACAAAGAATGTCAGCCACAACTCAACCCCTTTTCTGAAGTGGGGGTTGGTTCCCCGCAACCATTCTCATCATGGTTTTGACCTGAATCCTCACTATGTAATTATTTGGTCTTAAGCGAGCCTTGACAGGAAGCCTGAGGTCTGGTAGTCAGTGGCAACTAAACTCGTCGAGGAGGTTCCGCCAGCGACCATGACTCTGACAAACTGGAGTCTTCAATTTGTTAAATAATCATTTTTATGAGCTCATCTCTAAATGTTTTGGAGAGGTGCAAGGATTGAAATTCCATAAAGGAATTACAGCTAATTGAAACTTGCGTTTGTATCGTTCAGCACGCTTGAAGCAAGAGAAATTGCATTTCAACCGGACATCAAAGTGCGCGCCCGTCCCCTTTTTTTCGGTACCGACAGAGACAAACTTGAAGCGACAGGGGGATTGAACTGATGTGTCTGCAGTGCGGCGTTTTCAGGCTACTACGCTACTTAAAAAAAAGTTATACTAGTACGCGACTGACCACCTAGTTCTATTTCTACTCGCTCCACAACTAAAAAATGTGCTGAACGGTGCAAACTCGAGAATGGGCTTATCAATTTTAATCAGCCGTAAACATTTTAACCTTTAAACCATCATCTGAATCATCGATATCATTGATGTACATAGTTCAGTGTAGTTCTCGTTGACAGTTAACAACACAATAACGACAGTTGTAGCGAAGCTGACTATATTTTACCATCGAAGATTCGAAACATGGGTAGTGGTTAGATATAAAAAGGGGCTCCCAAGGTCGTTATCCCCTGAGCTGGTCTCTACTATTCATTATCATTGTTGGACACTGAATCGATCTTCATCCCAAGACGACAACTCGAACACCATCCATGCGATTCATCATCCAATTCTCCTTCTGTTGTGCAATCTTCACTTTGCTACTTGATGCCGTTGTCGCAGCACCAACCCAAGACTCATCGCCTGGATATTTGAAGCGAAAAACATATGCCGCGCTTCAAAGAGTGAATCAAGGGATGGCAAATGCGAATGTCAAGGAACACGAGCGTCTACTCGAGAAAAAAGAAGATTTGAGGAAATATGCATTGAAGGACATCAAGGAAACAGGCGCAGTAGAGAATTATCTCAAAAACAGGAAAAAGTCGGACAAAGTTGGAGAGCGTGCAGAAGGCGAAGGCAAGAAAGCAAAGAGGAGGACGGAGCGTGCAAACTATTATGCGAAAGCAGCATATTCGCAGTAATAACGTTATGTTGGAGATGATTAGGAATATTGGCGGTTGCGTTATGGTATCATAGGGTCATTTGTTTGGGTGTACACTGTATCTTTCACGGATGACCCACTGAACGAATACAAGTTTTGTGTGTCGTCGAGAAAAACCACTTAGCAGTTGCGACTAGGGACAAATCCGTCCCGGGCCGCAGCAACGCAGGATTCGTTTCGTCTACCGTCTCATGACAGCTGAAATACCACTAACTCAGGCAGAAATCCAAAACGTTACCCAGTTGGGGCTGTCAACACTGTCGAGGTATAATTTGAAAGCGTGTTTGTTTGGGAGTGTGGCAGGCATGTTTTACGGCATGGAACATCGAGTCCCAAAGGTCCAGTCTTTCCGTGTACAACTTCCTCAACACAAGTTCTGAGCTTAGTGCCTTAGGATGTTGACCTCATGATACTGAATGCTGCTGCTGATCAGAATGAAGAAAAAATTAAACAACTACTTGTAGACGGAGACGATCGCTTTTCCTTAGTCAATTCCCATGTGGTCGGGGCAACCCATCGCGTATTATGGTGCACTTTGGACGATAGGTCTGTCAATCAGTTTTTCACAGTGGATCGTCTCCTGCTAAGCAAGGTTGCAGTAGCCATACTTCAACAATAGCATCGCCAGTATCAACTCCAACCCCGAAGCGCGTTTGTAAGGTTGACATCTTGACTCCAGATCTGTTGAATATGACCGGTATCCCTGAATCCCAACTTTATACCGACGCCTCCAGCTGTTTTCCTGCATATTTCCCGTCTGTGGATCAACAGCCACCTCAGGCTGTTCCCATTTTATATATCCCACTCTTCACCATTCTCATGCTCAAACTCCGTGCATGGGCTGACCATTCGCTCCCTTCTGCTAACAAAAGAATGCATGAAAGAATACCCCAGGATGAAGATGATATACAAGAGATGCTTCGAATTAGTGGAAATTGTGGTACACTGGTTGCTACTGAGAATGATGACGAGGGCTGGCTTCTAGGAGGCTTTTCAAATCGGAAAGAGGCAGAACGGTATGTGAGAAAATTTGTGAAGAAGTGGCCTCAGACAGCACATAGTTGGCGAGTAGTCGGTTTTATGTGATAGACTGGATTCAGTTACTACCGCCTGACCAGGCGTTTGCAACCTTTCGAATTGACATGAAATCTTTCATCTTTTCATGCTTTGCGACAGGCCTACATACAGTTACGTAAGCACGGTATGTGAAAAAGCCTAAACCGGTTCAGCCTGCTTTTTAGCTAGGACGACAATGGCAACTTTCTCGTGGTCTGATACTTTCAAAATCGCATTTCAATCCTGCTTACCATGTCTACGACCCAATGCGTCGGACAACGCATCTTTTCAGGACGCTGATAGCAACCAACACATTGGAACAAGTCGAATCCCTCGGGCTCGTTCAGACGAGCTGCAAGGCTTGCTAGCAGACCCTGACACCGACGGAGAAGCAGAAAGCATGTCATTACATTCAAATCCGGGTCACACTCAACGGAAGATAAAGAAGAAGAGTCGGCGCAAATCGAAGAACAACCCCCAACGAAAAATCATGTCTCTGTTCGGATATAATCTTTTTGGGCGTCCGTCAATCCAGCTGGCGGATGACAGCGAAGATGCGCTGTACGTCAGGCGTGGCAACACCGTGACACCAAACACGTATTCTTCTTCTTCTACGACTTTTGATTCAGATGCCGCCCCGCTCGATACGGATGCTATAGACGCCCTATCTTCTCCGACTGCTGCGGCTGCTGTTATTGAAGCCGCAGCACAGGCATCTGCAGAGGTCGAAGCTCGAAGACTCTGGGAAAAAGAAGAACGTCGGCGGCGGCAGCAGCAGCGGAAAGAGAAAAAGGAGATGAAGAGGTCGGCTGAGATGCTTGCGAAACAGGCTGTTGGCGATGAGGGAGAAGAGTTTAAGGGTTTTCAAGGAAGTGGTGGTGGGGAATTACCTTTTTTACAGAAGCAGTCTGCATATCCTGGTATTCCAACGAAGAATTTTTCAGAATCAGGTTCGAGCTCTGGATCTGGATCAAAACCCGCCCATGGACTTCTTTCATTACAGCGCGAAGGTGGTGATGATGTAGTTGACCTTGACGGAGAAATTTATGCACGCAATGCGTCTCAAGGTGACTCTAACAGAGGATCTGACTCTCGTAGCCGGACATCGGCTTCGATGAGCGACGGGGCCCGTCTACTACCCAATTCGACGGATCCTGCCAGTTCAACATTGACGGAAAGTCAATCAAAACTTGGGAAATCAAGGACAAAGTCTTCATCCTCGCGAACGTCCAAATCGCGCTCCTCGGGGACCTCATCTCAGTCACCTTCACTGCCTTCTCCTTTGGAAACCACCTTTGCTCCTGAATCGCAACATATCGTCAGCCCGAGTACGGTCGAACGAGGCCAAGGTTTCTTCGATCTTGAAGATGAACTTCCTGCACGGAATCAAGAGTCGGCTTACTTTCCTATCACAGGGTTCGGTGGTGCTACTGGCGGAAGGAAAGCAAGTAGTATGGGTGTTTTCCTGGCGCAACGAGGTGATAAACCTGGTCGATGACGGTTCGAATTGTCATATTGGTTTGAGTCCCACTCAATTATTACTAGTCTCACCCGCGCGGACATTCTTTGTGTACTTTTGTGTAGAACATGTTTGACAGTGGACGAACAGTATGGCTTTGCGGATCACAAAGTACTGTTGTATATGTTAAGTCTGTTGACTACAATATATCCATTCTTTCTTACACTTGGGATTTGTTGTGGAAAAATACATAAAATAAAACCATCTTTCTTCATAAAAGGTGGTTTCCAGAAGCACTTGGCATAGTCGGGAAGATCACAATTTCCTTGGACCCTTCCACCCACCGATACCAACACCAGTCCCAAATCCACCAAAAGAATTCGCGCCGTCGCCTCGCGTGGGCGTAGTTGAAGATGAGAGGCCCGTCGTTGGTTGAAACGTAGATCGGAACGAAGATACAGGAATGGACTGGATAGAGATGAATTTGCTTGGCGGGGGACGGTCTTCGCTATTGTACTATATAAATCATTCGTTGCTCAGATTTCCTACAAAGAAAGAAGTGAAATTTACTGACCTGGAATTCAAGGCCAATGTTATCAGCCTCGCTCACGTCTAATAGTTTTGTTAGCTTTTTGCCCATAGAGTTGAGCTTCTCCACGTCGTCCTTGTTTCTCGTCCACACTTGGATCCTATCCACTTTTGTCCTCAGGCTCACGACGGCACCACATATTTCATCTCCGTCTTCCAACTCCTGACCCACGAGTGCAAACGCCAGCCAATTCCAGCAACGATCCAGCAATGCCGGGTTGTTCTTCATCGTCAACACCCATTTACCTCCAACAGCGTTGGCGGGGTCTTCCCACATGGGCTTGATGCCAGATTTGAAGAGATGATAGTTGCTGTTCTTCTCTAGCTTTGAAGGAGGTTTCAGCCAATTGAAGTATCGGCAGAAATCTTCGACTGTGTCGAACTCGCCGATGACCGTCAGACCCGCTTCGTAATCCTGACCGTCGGGTGCGTGGGGGTTGTGTGCGGCATCGCTGGCAGACAGATGTGAAGATCCAGGTAAGGCACTGGGTGGAGAGTAAGGTAGTTTAGTCTTTGTATCATGGTAAATTGTCCTGAGGATAGAACGTAAGCAACACTTTTCTGTTGGTAAAAAGGAGGTTCTCGCGTACCAAGTGAACTGCAAAGGGTGCTCGGGAGCTTTGATTGGCACACCCGGCGTCTTTGGATCCTCAATCATCTCTGGCTCAGGGGGATTCGGAGAACCGTCCACGCTCAGCGACATGGCTCGCTGTTTTGCAATCCGGGCTGTAATATCATCCAAACTAGGGATGTTCTTGTACACGGTCCTCTTCAATCGTTCCGTGAGTAGAAGATGAGCGGGTTTGGCTGTTGTAGCCTCCTTTGGCGCTGGGGGTTCTTGCTGGTTCAGCTTCTCGACCTTATCCTCCGTCAATGGTTCGCCTCCTTCTGGAATGGGCGTACCGCTCTTCGCATTGCTTTGTTGCGAAGTATTGCTCGTCGCCGGTGATACCGATCTCGTGCTGGGCGGATTAACAGCGATCGAGTCCGTCGTCGACACCGTCGTATTCAAACTCGTCTGCGAGCCCATTCGCAAGGAGGCAAAGGCCGCCAATCGAGGGCGAGGCGCAGATGTCGTACTAGGCTGGGGAGGAGCATCGCCTTTGGCAGCGGCGTTGTTGGAGATGCGAGCTGCGAGCTGATTCAAGGTGGGAAGACGAGCACCACCGCTGTTGTTGATTTTCTTTAGAGCGGATGAAGATGATGTCGGCCTTGAGGATGAGGATGACTCGGGAGGAGCAGCGGTGATCGACATCTCTGGCACCGTCGTTGTTGTTGGTGCTGGATATGTAGTTTCGGACATCGTGGTCAATTCGAGGGTCGGACCAGCAGCAGTGCCTTTTTGTTTGGTGATGTCACAGCAATACTTATGTAAAAATGATTGGACATCGACAAGTCATGTATCAATTTTTCAGAAATGAGTTAGATGTCGAGTTGAACAATGGCCAAAAATTTAACGATAATAGAGACATATCATGTTGCAGCCTAACAATGCGGTTCATCTTGCGGGATGGATGACGGCAAGTTTCTTACTAGGCTAATCGGTTGCCAACCAGAGATCCACAATGCGATATAAACGATGACATGAACGTTAACACGAACGACATGCTGGCTTGAAATTGCTATGTTGATACATTTCCAAAAAAGGTAATTCTGATCCTAACAATGGTATTGTATTTGAAATAAGGGAGTACATGGAATGGCGAGATTGAATACATCAGAACGCACTTTTTCCTGAGGTAGAACATTGGTATAAATGTTATCTTTGAACGAAATTTATCCCACTGTCCGGTTAAATGTGAAGTCTTAAAAAGAGTAGTGATCACCAAGGAGCATCATATTACGAGAAATTTCATGCATGCCTGCAGTAAATGTCGAGCGCAATTGAAGTTACAAAACAATGGTTGATACATTATAGAGTTTGGTGTTGTTTGGAGACGATGGTGCATTGATGACCTAAAAAGGCAACTCGTTTCACCTTTGTTCTGACCAGCACAATGGCAGCGTTGTACTTAAATACAACGGCAAAAATAGCCAGAATCCCAGCAGAAAGCCATTTGGTTGAACCCGGGTATTCTTTCTACACCTCTCATGTTCTCAAACTGTAAGCGATTTTTGATTTCTTTCCCAACTCAACTAACTTGTAATATCAAGTCCTCCCACGCGAAGACATGCATTCCATATAAACCGTAATCCCAATTCTCAACCACGATTTCTTTGCCCTTCCACATCCCACACTCTCAACATCATTATGGAGGAGGATGAATCCAGGACTGCGTCTTCTCGTTCTTCTTCACCCCTTCTCAGCGTAAAAGCCAGGCGAAGACATGCAAACATTGCTACTATCAAAATCAACCGCGATAGTGACCTGAACGACTTTGACAACACGTTTTTATCTCCAAGACCTGCGCCTCGTCCAGATTCCTCTAGTTCAACTCCACAGAGTTCACCCGACTCTTTGAAATTGGCTTTTACCGACCTTTCCAAGTTTCCTTGTCCGCCCTCCGCTTTCAACCTTTTTACACCGACGTTGTCAACGTCGGACTTGTCATCCAGTCCAGGCGCACACTCGAGCTGCGTCTTGACTCCTTCAACTTCGGATGATGAATTCTCATTACCCTCTCCTCGCTTTGACCCTCGTCGAGCAGCCATGCAGCCCCTCGTCATGAGCAAAAACGCTTTTGACCGTATTCCACCTTGCCTCCGCCCTTCCAAAAAGTCTCCACCCTCCTTCATGGCCTTGGCAGATAACGATTCCGATCCCGAATCAGATTCGGAATGGTATAATCATGAATTCTCTCAACTCATTTCCCTCCGCTCTCCTGTCTCGTCCTCCTTTCCTTTTCAACAAGCTTCTCGGCCAGATTCGATGTCAATACCTTCCGACCTCGTTTTCTCGCCTACTCCCCCTTCCAAACGTCGCGTTTCTGGTTCTTTCTCATCTAAAGCCAACTCGAGCGATACTATCTATCCCCGCCGAAGGATCAGCAAAACACGCAGCGTCATGATCCCTAAATATCCACCACCGCCTGTTCCTCCCGTTCCCGAACATCTCCGCTTGCCTTCAATCACAGCTGCTTCTCCCTCTTCTTCACCCTGCAGAAAAGCTATGCCTCTCGACGTTCCGCGACCTCCTCCCCGCTCCAGCATACCCGCAGATTGCGTGTTCGACCTTTACCTGGACGGCGAGGAGGGTGACGCCGAGTCTGACGGTTCTTCTGACTTCTCGTTCACGATGTACGAAATTGACTTTGGCGAACGTGTCCCTGGGCTCCCTGAAAGTCCTGCCAGCGTTTACTCGCAGCCTTCTCTCGAATCGCAACAAGAACTTCCTTTGGACGACGTCAAGTTTGAGCTTGATTATCAACTTATGTTGCCGCTGTCGATTCCTGGCAGCCCTATTGATCTGGAGGCGGATATCGCGATGGGTTTCGAGAAGCTGAGGGAGCAAGTGGCAGATGTTGAGCAAACTTTGCCTGTTGTCGATGAAAAGAAGGAAGAGGCAGCAGCCCCATCCGAATGTCCAAAAGAGGCACCACCTCAACATCACATTCACCATACACACACACCCACCATCTCATCTTTTTCATTCTCGCCCTCTCCATCTCCAGCTTCGTTCACCAATCAACATACAGGAATCGGTTCTCCTAGCTCTCACAACGAAGAAAGGGTCCTCAGATCCAAATGGAGCTCATCTACCCTCGGATCCGTTCATGACGAACACGGGCACAACAGAAGCAGAAGCGCCTCTGCCAGGCTGCGACTGTACTTTGGCGGTGGTGGCGGTGGTGGTCACTCGACCAAAAGGACATCAAAGAATCACTCCTCCTCCATACCTCGGACACCACCCCAATCTCCCTTTGCGCTCAAATCCCCATCCCCGTCGTCGTCGTCGTCGAAAAAGGCAAAAACTTATTATTCCCCTTCACTCAGTCCTTCGCCTTTGACGAGATGGCCTCCAGCGCACAGACGTGGAAGCTCTGCGAACAACAATAACAACAACAACAACAACTCGGATGTGATCGTGATTGGTTATGGCGTGAATGGTGCGGGGCTGAAGAGGCGGGGTAGCACCGCGACGGTTAGTGATGTAGGGAGTGAAGACAGCGCGTCGAGTACTTCGAGCAGTGGGCTTAGAAGGAAGCCTATTCCTATCGAGATGTTCCTGAGGAACGCAGCCTAACGAATTTCTTTATGATCCTTCTTTTTTTTTTTTTTCCTTGCAATTTTTTGGGGTGGGCATTATCACGGCACGTCCATTCGCAATGCACACAACGCACTATTTTAATTCTCTCTTCGTTGACAATCTTTCGCATAAATCTTACCTTGCCATTTGTATTTCATAGTAGTATAATCATTTTTATATGAGCATTCATTGTAGCAATTAGGTTTTTTTATTTTTATTAGTCTTATACACGTCCTTGCCTCAGCAAATAAAGTGTTTGATATCTCTTTTCGATTGTTGAAATAAGAACTCAATTTCACCTGGAGAATTTCAAAAATTGCCTTTGCATACGAGCATCCAAAATCGGATTCCGGAACTTTCTGGACTCAAGCCCGTGGATGAATATTCACTCAAATTCATAGTGATAGGGTATTCTCTGGGGTGCGAGCTGTCACGTCACGAATGTCACAACATAAACAAATTTGTCGCCACCGATGATTTCGTCTCTCTGCACGCGGCTTTGGTGTTTATCAAGTAGAAATGCCTCCTCTTCCTTCTCAGCCTGCTGGACAAACTCAGCTTCCGCTGGCACCTCAAATCCCTCCTACTTGCGATGATACTGCCAATGCAATTGAGTATAACAGACTCCTGCGCATAAGTCGTAGTATGGACTCGTTTGTCTCTTGTTTCAGGAGCCGGAATAGCTACGCGAGATGATGTTGCTAGGGGGGCTGTCTATGAAGTAGCTGTCATAGCAGAGTACGCAGGTGGCGCTGTTGGTACGCCTGTGTCTTTCAGATTTCTGAAAATATGCATTATCTGTCATACTGTTTGTATCCTTTAGCACCTGCCTGGTTTGCGCCAATACGTGCTCAATTGAACCGTATTGAATGCAATGTAAATGTTGTCAGTTGAAATTTATCTGAATGGTATAGATTGATTTAACTATGTCCAAACAGTCATACAACTTGACCTGTGGGGATGGGCGCGCTCGTACATTTAAAGTCGTTCCTTTTGTCAATGGAGAGCTCCCAACAGCTCCACCAGTATGCCGCTTTCTTGTTGTTCTATGCTCATCTGAATTTTGTTGTCAGCATAATCTCCCGGCGCTTCACAATGAAGGAGATATTGATGCCTTACTTGACCAAGAAGCTTCCGATTATCTTATTGGGTATCGAGCACACGTTGCACACTTGGTAGCAGATCGCAAAAGACAAATTTATCTCGAGATAGGTTGCACAACTGGAGTGTAAACGTGTAATTCCCCTCTTTTCTTGTTCAGAATGAATTCTTCAGTGACCCAGTTAATATATTATATTGCACATGCAGGAAGTTGAGCACCAGGCAGCGATATTAATTTCAAAGAGCATGGTGTGCTTGAGTCGAACCAATATTCAAGCTGACTTGACAATGGCTGTTTCAGCTGTGATTCAACTGTAATTGCGATTCTCATACCATCACGAAATTCAATTGAAAGTCTGGTAACATGCGTTCCATAGTGAAATTTTTCGGAACTTGAACCGATGTTTATAAACGGCCCACAATCGAAAGTTCTCCGATTTGAACTCCTCTGGTAACTACCCAAGTAACTGTCGTGGCGAAAAATTCAACAGGATTTCCTTTGCCCCTAGAACTCCTCACAGACATCATCCAACTTCTTCCTCTCCCAGACCAACGGTCGCTCTCACTCACATCTCAGCTTACTCGAAAGGTCGCCCTACGCTTCATCTTCGGCCATCTGCGGTACACTGAACAGGTGGGGACTAAAATTCGCAACATCCACTTGGCAGGGAAGGATGTAAAAGCCGCCATAACGTTCATCTCCTTTCTCTAATCATCATCTCAAATCCTCATTCGTTGCATTTCTAACAGAAAACTCGAGTTGGTGTCCTATTATTCCCCCAGACGGACAGACAACACCCTTTTTCACTTTCTGGAATCCCTCCCGAATTTACGTTCCTTTATTCTCCTTCAGGCTTTCTATCTCGTCTTGCCGACTGATATTCCCAAATTAATCGCTTCTCTCCGCCATGCGCCTCTTCTCGAATTCTCTCTGGACAGTGGAATCACTGCGAACGTGGAGGGACAGCCCACAATCGGCCTTTCTGGTTTGGAGAAGCTTTCCGTAAGATGGAACAGGAGCGACCATGATGACCAGCCAGGCAGCGCCTACGATCATTTATACGATCTCGTTCGGCCATCACTTTCAACGTTGCTCGATCTGGAGATCGACCATTGCCCTTATATACACGGTCCCAACTTTGACCTGCAGTTTCTGAAACCGGCTGGCAATACTTTACGATCATTCAGATATTGGGTCGTAAGTGACGACCAAAGCATCTTCGATCACATTCCCGTCCTTTTCCCTCATCTCAACAAACTCGACATCCGGTGGAGTAAATATATGCCCAGGACCAGACATTCGATTTTGTGGAAGGTATGCATTTTATCACATATGAACCCCTTCGAATACTTAGGAATCGCTGCAGGACGAACACATCAATAACCTTGCTAGAAACAAAAATCTCATGGACCTAACACTATCCCGTGATTTCGAAGTTGAATCAAATGACATCTTCAACTCGGATGAAAATTTTGCCTGGTTTGTGCGTTCCTACAAACGACGGCTCAAAGCGACGCCGGACGTTCTTTCGGCTTGTGAAAATCTCGAGAGGTGCTGCTGGATTCAAATGAACGTTCGCCAGCGTACTGATTTGGAACACCCTTTCATCGTCGAGGAACGAGAGTTGGACGGCAAAAAGACGAAGGTGGTGAGAGGCCTTAAGCAAGAATGGATGGGTCGAGATTATGACTGCTTGGAGACCGGAGGGATTGTGAAATGTAAGTTGGAAGACTTGCCTGGAGACATCATTGGTGAAAATGATCCACCGAGCGATGATGAGGAACAACTCTTTTGACTGGTTCCCAACCAGTGGCTTGCAGCAATCTTCTGTCATCTTTGGCAGGGAATCCTCTTCACCCATGTGAGATTCTTTTAACCGGGAAACTGCATTTCCTTTGACCTTTGAACTTGATTCAGACAGCATGGCATCTGACTGTTCAGATCTCAAATCTCCTTTTTCTCGTTCAATGCCATTACAACTGCATCATTGGTTACATCACTCTCATCATTACCTTCTGCTGAAAGCTAATATTATGTTCCTTCCAATGTAAAAGTGAATGCTGTTTTCCCTGCCAGAATTCTGACATTCAAATAAATGCAGATAGTATTTCACAATTTGTGTTTGTGATGTGGATAAACCATGGCTCCGAATATTGCGTCAAAGGCCATCCCGTTGGTTCCTATAGGCTCTCGACAAAAGCGAAAAGGCAGGTAGTGTCCACAATAATACTCGGAGCGCAATTCCACAAGTTAGGTTCGGGTACATCACGACGTTCAAACAAGTAAATTTCTTGAGTTAATACGGATCAGCATATTTCTTACAAGTACATTTTTACGATTCAAATTTATTTCAATCTTCCCAAACCATTCGACCCTTCCTCAAAGGTTTGGCGTGTCAGCAAAAAGAGATTTCATCATTCCCTCCGGATAGCGGTCGCCCTGGATAGCATCGACCTCATTCGCAATCTTCCTAACTTCTGCAACCTCTTCGGGATTAAGCTTGATGTTCGCAGCTGCGATGTTTTCTTTCAGGTACTAATAGGGAAAGCTCGGATTTAAGAGGATTTCTGAATGATGTTCAAAATGATCTGACCTTAATTTTCTTCGTACCGGGAATGGGAATTATGTCCTTGCCCTGTGCCTGCAACCAAGCGAGGGTAACTTGACCTGAAGTAGCATTGTGTTTCTTTCCAAGGTTCTGTAGGCCTTCGACCAGTTTCAAAATGTTAGGGAAGTTCTGGTCGCTGAACCTGAAAAAATGAGAAATATCAGATATGTTTTCATGGGGGAGATTGGACCAAAGTCACCGAGGGATTAACTTCCTGAAATCATCAGGAGCAAAATCTGCATTTGATTTCTACAACATTCGACAAGCTCAAGAACAAATACTGGAACTATATAAATTATACTCACGATGCTACCAGTCAGCAAACCGCGTCCCAGTGGTGAATAGGCAACAACTGCGACACCGAGTTCACGGCAAGCCTTGAGGAGTCCTATCTTTTCTTCTTCGATGTCAAGGGTGAAAGGAGAATATTCGACTTGAACAGCTGCAATTGGATGAACAGCGTACGCCCGACGAAGTGTATCTGCAGATATTTCAGAAAGGCCTAGGTATCGTACTTTCCCTTCTCTAACGAAGAAAAAAATTAGCCATATGAAGTATGTTCACAAAAAAAAGAATATACTTTACGAATTCGGCCAACGCTCCGACAGTGACCTGAGTGAAGTGCCTCAGCTAACGAATTGGGTACCCTGTTATCATCTCACCTCAATGGGAACCGTATGATCTGCCCTCTAGTATACAAGTGAAACTATGTGAGATGCAACGAAAATAAAAGATGCTTACATGTAGGTAATATAAATCGATAGTCTCGACACCCAACCTTTTCAAAGACTTTTCCACTGAGGCCCTGGCATACTCGGGCTTGCCATTAACACCATTCTGAGTAATACCAAATTTTGTTGCTAGGAAAATCTTGTTTCGATTTCCAGTTCGTTTAAACCTGCAACTATGAATGATAGAACGAGACAGATCGTCAAAGGGAAACTAACCATTTTCCAATTAGATCTTCACTATCGCCATATACATCTGCGGTGTCCCAGAAAGTGCACCCTTCCTCGAAAGCAGTATCTAACACCTGTAGAAGTCGGTGACTAAATTCGGGTACCAGAAAGAATTCCAGACCTTAAACCTCTCCTCGTCAGTGTCAACTGGTCCATAGAAAGCAGATAGACCCATAGCGCCAAAACCGATTTCGCTGACATCGTCTTTACCGATTTTCCTGGTAGATAGAGGCATGATCACCACAGTGCGAAAGAGAGAAAGGATGATTACAATTATGTTTGGTGATGTCATTGTTTATCCCTGCCCAATATGGTAGACAAAGCCGACTTCGCCGAGATAACCGCCCACCGCAATACAAGTAGTACGGCCTATATAAACACTTGAACCAGCTTTTCCTTGATTTCCTGCACTGTCTTTTCGCAATGTTTTTCTCGAAAACTCAAGTAGAGTTGATGGACATGACCGGCAAGGTCGTCTTCGTCACCGGAGCCAGGTAAGTGTTCAAATGTTCAAATGTTCAAATTTCAATGCTGACTTGCCGACCAGCCACGGAATTGGTTACGCAACTGTTAAGCATCTCGTACTGCGAGGTGCGACTGTATATCTCGGTGCGCGTAATGAGGCCAAGGCAAACGAGGCAGTCAAGTCGCTTGAACATGAAGTTGCAGCCGCACACGCGAAATCGGCTCAGCCCGTCCCTTCACCCGGGAAGATTGTATACCACCATTGTGACCTCAGTACACCCGCTCAGGCAAAGGAGAGCGGTGAAAAGTTCATTGAACGCGAGAGTCGCCTGGACGTGCTGAGTAAGTTTAACCCCGGTCTACATGTCTCATGCTGAGTAACCTCATTTTAGTCAACAATGCTGGCGTGTAAGTTTTTGCCCCTCGTTCAACTTACGCAGTGCGCTTAGCGTGAAATGTAGATTGGCAGATGGCGCTATCAGTGACCGTACGGTTATTTCTCCTCAGTTTGAGTTTTTTACTTATTTAAATATACCACTGCAACTTAGAAATCATGAAGGTCAAGTGAGTCTTAATTAGGTTACCTTCCGTGCAGTAAATTGACCGCTACAGTCACTTTGGCACATTTCAGTTCATTCAATCCCTCCTTCCACTCCTTATCAAGACGGCCAAGTCGGAGCCGGATGTTCGAATTGTTACGGTACGTATAAGTAGAATGCACTTTCTATAGTCAAACCAATTACAGCCGTTCCAGGTCGGCTCAGACGCTCACACTCTGACTCGGGCCAAAAACCCAGATATTAGGTTTCGAACATGGGAAGAATATAACGCCGACTATAGCAAGGATTGGGCCCCTGCTTTTTCAATTTATTGTCAGCACCTGAGATTCATCTCATATATTGAGCAGCTAGTCATTGACTTACTTATAGGCGTCTCCAAGCTTACAGGCATGCTTACACTTAAAGCTCTGCAAAGGCGACTTCTCGATTCCGCTGCGGCAGATGGTATTCCACCACCAAACACCATAACTTGTATCGCCGTGCATCCAGGTGCCGTAAACACCTTTTATGACCGCATACCTCTCGCACGCCTTTTGAATCCGCTCATCAACCTTTTTTTCGTCTCGCCGGATGTTGGCGCCCTAAATTCTTGCTTCGCTGCTGCCTCGCCAGAAGTTGCGAAAGACAAGAAAAAGTATCAGGGAGCATATTTTCATCCTGTAGGAAAGATCAAAGACGTATCCAAAATTGCTGCCAATGAGGCACTTCAAGATGAGCTTTGGGAAAGCACCGTGAAAATTTTAGAAGATTGGCCTGCGGGAGCATAGTGTCAACAGTATGGACAATGTTACGTTTGCGCTTAGTTTAGTTCTCGGACGCTGGGTGTATCATTCAAACAATGTTGATGAATTTCATAGTAGGGTTTTATAAAGAAGTGTAGGTAAACGGGCGCTTAAGTCGGCCGGGGAAGCCACAATCAAATACCTCAAAACAAATCAGATCAGAATGCAAAGTTTAAGTTTCTCAAGGCAATGGACGTCAATTTCCGAAAAATTGATATCGACCAGTTCGACGAAGATGTTTTCAAGGACTCCGAGTTGTACGAATCCGATCCTCGCGATCCTGTTGAAGTACTCGAGGACGCGAAACAAAAACAAGTCGCGGTGAGGGGTCTTCTGGCAAGGTGAGGCTGCAATCACCTGAATTGTCTTTCTTTCAACAATTTACTATTATTGAACCTTAGGAATGACATCGCAGGTGCTCTAACCACTACCCTTGACAACGCTCCTTATGGTCAAAACGCCGACGAGGCAAAGGTATATATCTCATTTCTTCGTTTTTTTTTTGATTCGTTTGAGTCATTTTGTCTCCCAAGCTTATCACCCTCCAAACTCTCCTGTCGATCCTCAACAGCACCAAATCAACGGAGATTACAAATATTATCAAAGCCCTTTCTCTAGATACGCAAGATACGCTCATGAAATACATTTATAAAGGGATGGCAATGCCAGGCTGGGGAGATGTCAGCGGAAGTGTGTTACTCGGTTGGCATGAAAAGGTGTGTTCCTAATTCATCACCTATTTCAAAAAAATTGAATGCTAGATTTGTTTTTATGACGATAGTTGACAGAGGTTGCAGGTGTAGGCTGTATTGTTAGGACAATGACAGATCGGAGGATCATATGAAGATCTCTTGGTGGGCAATGACGTTGACGAGAAGGTCTGCGGAACGGCTATCCGAGCTATCGACAGTCTAACTCAACTCTGAATGCAATCCAAACGCCCAAAAACCATTCTTAAGGACTAGGCTTTAGATCACAGAACCAGGTCTACAACCTGGGTTATGATATTTAATTTTGTGACATATCTCATAAATCTTGCTGTCGTAGATCAATGCAACAATAATGGCAAAGCCAGTTCAGAGTTCCACCCATGACTTGACACCCCATCCGAAGAGATTGAACAGTAGCGGAAGTACGTCTGAGGAGAGGATCGCAATACCAGCATAAACGATGACCTTTGTAAGAACTAAGAAAAGGGCGTCAAAACATTCAGACCTCTAAAGTCAGCGATAGAAAACATACCATCAGCATCGTAATGCTTGACCTCTTCATTCAGCTTCCCCCTGCTTTCCTTATCGGCAAGCTTATCCGAATTCTTGATTTCCACGGGAGCATCACCACTACCGCTGCCGTTCCCACTTCTCAGCTTCAGCAAACTACCATTGGACCAGTGTGCATCTGAGAAGCCTTTCACACCACTCCCAATACCTCCCACCTCGACGCCAACTCCCACTGTCGAAGGAAGGTCGATGACGGACGGAATAGGATGCAAAGTAAATCCTCCTGGACTATCGGAATGGAACTCGGACGGGACAGATTTGTACTCTGTAGCAGGAGTATAAAAGCGTCGTCGTGGCAGACGGAAAAATCGAGCAAGGAGACGAAATATCGGAGGCAAGATGACGTGAAGAGCAGACTTGGCGATGATGCGCCAGGCAAAGATCGTCAGTATACCTGGTGAGGATTTTTTTTGAGATTAGATTTGAAAAAAAAAAAGGGGAATTCTACAATGAGCACCAAACAAAAAAAAACGTACCGAAAATCATCTTGATGGTTGCGAAACTCCACCAAAGGAGTATATCATTTAAACCTCTCTCTACTTGCACCCATTTTCCGGCTTCCATTGTCCATCCACTGCCTGGCATAACAACGGACCTCGCGCGTTCTGCAGCTCCACTAAAATGCACTGCCCAATGGGAAAGAAACGCGCCCAGGACGACGCTGGCAAAAGCAATGGCGTCTTCAAAACACGGACAGTCGTCCACGGGCTGTGGATGTTTGTGTACTGCCAAGAGACAAAGTGGTACGAGGATCAGAGGTATTTCCCAGCCTCCGCGTTGAACCCATCCGTCTAGCCATTCGCCTGCTTTCAAGCCCTTCCCAAGATGAAGGACAATAGACCCATAAGAGTCGATCGCTCCGAATCCAAGAGTGACGAGGGGTTGGAACAGCGCATTCGATGAACTGACGACGACAGGGATGCCCGTCCAGTCTGTGTGGACCCACCAAATGACCGTGCCAAGAAGGACGCCCATCAGGCAGTCTGTAAACGAGTGCATCGCTGTGTAGAGACGACCAAATACAATAGAGAAAGTGTAGATGATCAGGACGGAATTAAATCCGTTGTACCAAGCATCTGAAAGGATGGGTGATGAAAAATCCCTTGCGACTTCAGCCATCGTCGCGTTTTGGGGCGATAAGAATGCGTTCGCAGAAAACGAGGCGTGACCAGGTGGGGACGCAAGGCGATGAATAATTGAAAAGAAAAAAAGCGCGATGGAAACACTGTTTGTTGAATGTGTTGAGGGAAAACCATACTCTAGGTGGTGGGAACCAATAGCTATGAAAATACTTTAGATAGAGCACCTGGAGAATAGACTGCTGCATACTGAGCCGAGTGACTGGTGGAGCAAACGGTCGTGGAGAACAGATGAGGTCTTTCACGAATGATGACAGATATACACCAAAAGCTAGAACGGTGAGCAACCTTTTTTTTTTTTCGTTTGCGTTAGTTTAGAGTGGTAATAGATTCCAATTTGCTCGCTCACCCGCGACCGAGTTCGCCGTAGCCGAAAAAGAAAAAAGCAGGCAAAAGAATCATGAAAAAAGTATGTGTACCCAGTGACGAGGTGTATACAAAGTATGCGTCCAGCCATGGCGTACGGATTTTGCTCTTATAAATGTGTCAGCATCAAGGACAATCATAAGCAGAATAATTGCAGTTTCAGGGAGGAAGTAGTTGGCTTCAGTCAGAAGCAATAATACCCCAACCGGTACTAACCTGCATCTTCGCAATGATTCTCGATTCCTCCTTGATACTAGCCACCAACTTCCGGCGAACAGCAGCTCTCCACCAGGGTAATGTTCTGTCATAGACATCGTCACGTTGAGGCCTCAACACTTCATTCAAATCCGACGATGTCTTTCTGCGCCAAACATCATGGGCTTTCTTGCCCTCTGGTGGAAATGGGGATTGTGACCGAGAGAAAGATGCTGAGGGCGGCACTGACTCGGACAAGGAAAAATGGACAGAGTGTCCGGATTCGGCCTCTGTACCCATGGCTTTGAGTTTATGAAGAGAGACGGAGATAGAAAAGCAGAGAGCGGCCACGACGAATTTGTATCTCCGAAAGGAAAGGGTCTCTTCATACGATGTAGAAACTACATACATATATTCTTATGAACCAAATGACAGTATTTACATTGGACAATTTGAAAAAAAATGACGTCCTGCATATGGCATGAATACAACCGAGCTCTATAAATGCTCCAACGCATCCACCTGAGCCATCTCATCAGCCATCTCAGCTTGATCCGCAGAGGGTCGACAACGCATCAAGTCCACCAAGAAAACATCACCATTTTGGCTCTGACAAAAGTTCCTGTGGGTGATATCGCCATGGAGAAATCCAGCGTCGTGAAGGCTTCTTAGAGCCGACTTCATCTTCTTGAGGGTTGCGCGACTGATTTTGGCCTGGTCAGAAAGTGCAATGCCGACGGGTTGTAAAGCAAGGATGTGTAAGATTCCCCAGACCTCATACAGACCATATACTTTCGGAATCACCCGACCTTGGAGGTCGTAGAGAGCTGCATAGACATCCGCTTCGTCTTGTAGGACTTCTGGCGCATCAGGATACCGACAGGCATCAACGATTTTGAAAACCACGTCTAGAGAATCAGTGATGGACCGCAAAAGACAACCCCAGACAATACATCCACCGGCCATTTCTCGAGCAGAGCTGAGATCAAACTCGCAGATCCGGAAATCCAGGGTGGTGCAGCGCTCATAAGTCCCATTACTGGGGGTCATATTAAACTCTTCAGCTTCTCTAAAGGCTTTCTGTTGCGCCTTCTGGTCTGTCGCAGAGGTTCCGAAACGCCAATTTGGAGGCGAGTTGCTGTCATTGTAGGCGAGTAAGACGACACCAACCCATGCTTTCAACATGGAGATCGACGAACTCGAGCCTTCTAGCTCAACAATATAGTACTCGAGACATTTTCGATCCGGTGTTTCAGCCCGACGAAGGAACAAAGCGTGCGTCCAGCTAGTCAGGATACCAAACTTGTTATTATTGAAAGTCATGTAGCCATAGATCTGGTCCAGGGCCTCCAAGGTTTGTTCAGCTAGCAAATCACAAGCGGTACCATTGAAGGCAGCGAGCACGCGAACAAGGTCCACTACCCACCAAGGTTTGTACTCAACCTACACAAAGTTATGAAATTATGTACGAAAATATTGTAAAGTGACAAACTCACAACGAGGATTGGGTGAGGTAAGTTGAGCGCATCGACGACCCAAGAGAAATCACGATCACAGCATTTCCACTACTTGGGGTACGGAAAGCCCCCTGCAGCCCAAGCTTATTTACTACCCTTTGAACTGGTGAGTGTAACGCAAACTTAGCATGAGCCCGGATTTTCTCTTCGCTTTCAACGATGGTATCATTTGTCAATCCATAGATATTAAAAGGCTCATACATTAAATTGAGGCTGGTCATCGCTGATAGTATAGCTTTATGAATGTCGGCAGGAAAAGAGTCCCAATGAACGAGCTCCTCAAGGTCCGTTCGTGGGTGTGATTGTGAATTGGTTCTCGCAGAGCTACATATTGAATCAGGAAATGCCTTCCCATAGTTTTCGTACGGGAGACGTGGAAGGCGGGTTTGCATGTCTGGAAAGATGGAATATGAGACCAGACTCATAGCATGATAATCGTTCCGTACTTTCTCATGCCAAGTACCTGTACAAGGTCGATGCAAGCGCAGAAGGGAGTCAATGAGGCGACCGTTTCTACCATCTTGGAGCGGAAATCATCTGCTGGATCAATCAGTCCTCAAACAGTCCAAACGATATATTAACCCCACCAAATTTCGTCAATGTGGGAGTAGCAACGAAAGACGACCTTCCCAAGTGGCCATGTTGAAGCAAGAGAACTACCGACTTTTGGATTTTTTTTTTGCAGAGGACGCAGGACAGAGATACGACTTCTGATCTGTGGGGAGTACGTTCAAACCGGACGTCTGCATTAATTGACAGAAGTAGAGACGACCATCATACACGTCGCCCACTTTCTCCAAAGTTCCCTGGCATCACTACCGAATGCGTTCAACGTGGGGGAATATCCAGCCCACCACTCCGACAACATCCCAAAGCCCCCGCTCGTACATAGGAGGTGAATCGAGGGGGTAGATGAAGGCTTTAGATAACAAGCGCATCAAGTTCAATGTCACGGACTCATCAACTCTTTTTTATTTTTATTTTGGTCAATGTGGAAGATGCTTGTGAGAGGGGAACGGTTCGACGCCCGCTTTGAGAATTTGCGGACAAAGGTACCAGCTGCATTCGTTCCTCGGTCGGCACAAATCCTCTACGATATTCGACCATGTCCCAAATGGCAGTTCGGGACTTTGTACTTACCAGGGGTTGGTGAGCGAGCCGTGGTCCCCTTTTGTTTTATTCCCGAATCAGTTTTGTAGTTGTTATTCCCGGAATACCTTTATTACATGTAAAACTGGCCAAAAAAAACCAAAAGGCTGGCGTCGATGACGAGATGTTCCTTCTCTGTAGAATTTGTAAAATAATATGCGCAGTACATAGGTAAGCAATTCATAACACTTCGGGGTTTCCAATATTTTAATGCCATTTATATTTGTATCCAATTAGTAATTAAATATTTAAAGTGTTGAATAAGCTAAAA
>QDKV01005063.1_pt1 | contig 24433 bp, 24 predicted proteins | sample 1861101 | NCBI WGS metagenome assembly QDKV01 (sample SAMN04275158, study PRJNA302643) | Fungus metagenome, whole genome shotgun sequencing project. | isolation source: fruitbody | host: Mallocybe terrigena | place: Sweden | collected 2013 | reverse complement strand
TAGATGCATAGCGTAAAACTTACCACAAGAACAGGGAGCGCCTTTCCTTTTGGAATGTTGGCTGGACGTACGACGTTGATGAAAAGGCCTGCGGATGAAAGATATCAATACATAGGCTTGCTGTGGTATTAACATAGCCTACAATCTTCCGATGTGTTCAGTTGAGTAACAGGAAATTGGAGAGGGAAGTCGATCGGAAGTTTAATTTCTTGCTGAGGGCATGCATTACCGAACGTTGTGACCTCACGGACTCCATCGAAAGGCAAAGGGGCCTGCGGAAGCGCAAAGCGACGTTCACCAGTTCTAGTGACTAGATAGTCGAAAAAGTCACGGCAACAATAAAAAAAACATTGTATACGGTGGGGCTGCAAATGGGATTCCTAGATATTGAATAAGGCCACTGTCAACTTTTCCCTGGAATGAGCCATAACGGAGCTTGACAATAGGACAAGCGCTGTTGTCCCCTGCTGCCCAAACTTTTAGAGGATCAAGCGCCACAAAGAGCGATAGCAAGAGACTGGGTGAAAGACGGCGCATTTCAGTTGACTCGGAAGGGTCCCTCTGAAATTTTAAGTTACTGAACCAGCGATGCGATCTCGCCTGCCAGGTACCACCTCTGAAAACATCAAGGGTCCAGACCGCCTACCATAATGTGTCATCGCGCCGGGAACGGTTCCAAGTTGTAAACGTATAAGTAAATGCAAACACCCATGGCCGAAAAATTATCCATGATTCCAAACTGCATTGCAAGACAATCCAGGCGACCTTTCATCCGAGAACGGAATCACTTGTTACAGTCTATGCAGGAGAATATCGGTAAAACTTGCAATAATATTGGGTAGTGGGAAAATTTGGCTGCATTAAGGAGAATAGATTGGAATCAATAAAACATAAAATGTCATGGGGGAGATTTGATCAGTGGCATGCGATGTTACGCACGTTTTCTCCATCTGAATGCTGCGGTCTCCTTCAATGCAAGGACTTCCTCAAGGATATGTTCACTAGGTCCTTTAGTGACTTGAGTCGATGATCAAAGTGATATAGATAAAATTTTCTTGAAATTTTCTTTCACAGGTAAAGTTGATGTGTACTTTGTAAATTCCCACAACCGAAGGTTGGAGGGCCCTAGGTGCATTGCTTGATCACATTTGGGAGTTGCAATCCGCGTTTACCTCCTGATCTTGAACGTAGATTGGCAGAGAAGGAAGCTCGTGCCATTCAAAAGCTTTTGCATGTATAAATTGTTATTCGATTTCCTACTACTCCTTCATGAGGAGGTAGAACAGTAATCGAGATTTCAACACGAAAAGTCGTCGCTCTAGAATCTTGCCTGGGAAATGCTCACTAAATTTCACATTTTTCCTTCTAGAAAGTTTCTGGATTTCCTAAAACTCGGAATTCTGGAAACCCTAACTGTTGGTGAGAGCAAGGTGAACACCGCGCCACGCCTTCGAGTCTCGGTTTTCCTTGGAAGTTACAGACATCATCCTGAGCGTTATGTTAAAAACATAACTTCATGACGCTGACATTTCGATTTCGTGCATTTTGGAGATTCAAAGGTATATTGAAAAAATGTCGAATGTCACTATAAGAAAGCTGAAAACCGATTAACTCACGCTGGTGGTGCAATGGGAGCTACCGCCTACTCAGGTGACTTATAATTGGATACTTCACTGCGTCTCATTTGGAGAGAAGGTCGAGCAATAACTTCATCGCGTTGCTCCGATATGTATCCGATGTGACGTTGACCAACGGTGGTGGGTTGAGGAATGTTAAAAGTGGAGGGTTGTCGCAGGACGATGACCATTTGTCCCACGAAATGTTCCGGAGAAGGCTTATCGAATTTTCAGGAGCATTCGGATCTTGTTTACGGGCAAAGTAGACTGTAATAACAATTGTCGTCGCTCAGTACGGGATGCAAACAAATGGTCGAAAATTTCCACGTACTAACTGCATCCAGGCCGATATAGTCTGTGGAATTACCCTGCCCGAAGAATTCCGCTATGTCAAATCCATGTGCTGCACCGAGTCCTTGAATCGGAAGACTTCGAAGGTATCCTTAATTTCAGTTCGTGAGTCCAAAACGAAGAAAGTTGTACAGGTGCTAGTAGTTGACTTACGGAAGGAATACGCTGGTTGAGTCTTGGATGCTATTTCAAGCAAGAAGCGGCGTGGTGCTTGGAAGGTCATGTCACCTATAAATGCGGCAAGTCTCTTGAACTGCGGCCTGACAAAAAAGAAAAAGAAGTTCAAAGGCGTCAGGACGAGAAAACTATTGATATATAACACGAACGATAGAGCATTTGCCGTTCCAGTGTTAAATGGCGAGCCCTGAGTGATACTATGTTAAAACAGATGTCAAAATTGCGTAAACGGAATGACTTACTTGGGTAATGTCATCTGGATAGGCTTCTGCTAAGGCTGTTAATTCTGCATCGGTTATTGTTGGGAAATATCTACAGGTATAAAAATGAGTCGTAAAACATTGAAATGGATGGGATGCCCAACTGTGTCTTTATGTATTCGATGTACTGGGCATTTGTCCTGCCAGGGTGTCAGCGGAAGAGGTTTGAATGATGACTACTCACGTTATATTGAGAAGGGGAAGGGTGAAAAGACTGATAGTGTGACAAGTAAATTCCACTGATTACAGGGTGGTCAAAATGCAAACTTACGTCCCCTCGTCTTCGCAATCACCTGTGATAAAAGGAACCTGTAAAATGTCAAAAAAAATTCCACTCTGTGGAATGCGAATACTAACCCTAGCATATTCTCCACTTTTAATAATCTGAAGAGGACTACGAGGAATGAGATTCCCGTCAATCATGGGTTGCCATGCCAGCTTCATACTTGGATAAGACAACATATTTGGTTCGAGATTGACGGCCTGGATAAGTTGGGAATATGGGACAGCCCGGAGGCAGTCTAGCCGTTCTTTCGCATCAGTGCAATTTGTTGAACTGACGAGGTCATCGAAGTAGCGCTGCATTTCTAGGACACTCGGAATCTTCATCGGAGAACCCGATTGCTGGAACATCCGAATGAGGGAAACTCAAGCACAGAAGGGAAATCTAATACCATGATCGCTCCTGAAAACAAACCGTCAGAATACCCATGCTTGAGGATAAGGTGCAAGCCGATAGAAATTGCGCCTGCGCTCTCTCCCCAACTTTCCGAGCTTCGTCAGTAATTGAGTCAAAACTCCAAAATCGATCTCACATCGTAACTTTTTTCGGGTCTCCTCCAAAGGCGGCAATATTGTGTCGAATCCATTCAAAGGCAAAGAGTTCTAAGAGTTGTCATTTTATTGAACAAAACTTAAATACTTGGCACCTACGGTCGTATAAACCGGCGTTTGCGATCCCAGCATCCTGCACTTCCTTTCCACCTAGGAATCCGAATGCTTGACGGAGGTAAAAAGGAAAACTCAATCTATTAGTAAAAACTCTTCTTACCATTGACACGGTAATTCGCAGAGACGCAAATGACTGGTTCATTCAGAGCAATGGATCTGTTTACCACTGTATCGCCTGGGAACATCGAGGTATCACCAATCTGGAATCCGCCTAGAAAGCCAGAGTCAATGAAGACTCAGAATGAAAATGAGCGTGCTGACCTCCATAGATATACTGTCAGGAAGGTTCTCAGTTCTTTCAATAGATGCATAGCGTAAAACTTACAACAAGAACAGGGAGCGCCTTTCCTTTTGGAATGTCGGCTGGACGTACGACGTTGATGAAAAGGCCTGCGGATGAAAGATATCAATACGTAGGCTTGCTGTGGTATTAACATAGCTTACAATCTTCCGATGTGTTCAGTTGAGTAACAGGAAATTGGGAAGGGGTTTCGGTTGGAAGTTTAATCTCTTGCTGAGGGCACGCATTACCGAACGTTGTGACCTCACGGACTCCATCGAAAGGCAAAGGGGACTGCGGAAACGCAAAGCGACGTTCACCAGTTCTAGTGACTAGATAGTCCAAAATGTCACGAACACAGAAAAAAACATTGCATACGGTGGAGCCGCAAATGGAATGCCTAGGTATTGAATAAGACCACCGTCAACTTTTCCTTGGAACGAGCCATAATGAAGCTTGACAGTCGGACAAACACTGTTTTCCCTTGTTGCCCAAACTTTTAGAGGGTCAAGCGCCACAAAGAGCGATAGCAAGAGACTGGGTGAGGGAGGGCGCATTTCAGTTGTCAGAAGGGCCCCTCTGGATCTCAATCGCATTTAAGTGGCTGAACAAGAGATGCGATCTCGCCAGCCAGATACCACTCACCATAAAATATGAATTATGCAGAAGTTCAGGGCGTCTCCATCATGTCATCACGGTTCCCGCACCATGCCAGGTGGTGTGTTGCAATCTGACCGACGTTTCTTTCAGCAACCAGTTCGATGTATCTGAGCCAATCGAATCCCTTGTTACAGTCCATAAAGGAGAAACGTCGAAGTATTGGGTAGTGGGATATATTCTGTAGCGACAATTAATCGAAATACATAAAACATAAAGTTCATGTGAACCCACCTCAAAGACTAGATTTGCAAGGGACCTGCTATTTCCGAAAATTACAATCATCCCCAGGTGATGTTACGCGCAGTTTCCCTTGACAAGACTATGTGCATTAGGTCCATTAGTGAGTGACTTTCCTTGGGTCAATGATGAAAATAATAAGATATGAAGTAGGCGATGGTATAGATTTGGTTTGACAGGTCGTGGGTGCTTTGCAAATTGCTATTATTAGTTCTAAACTTCTAACTTCAAAGCCACTGTGAGGATCTACTCAGCCAGAGATAGAATGTTGTTTATTTGTCGGCATTTACTTGGACCGAAATCTCAGAACCGGGTGGTATCGCTCAGGCTTTCACATCTCTATCATCAGAACTTTTTCACTGGCAGAAATTCAGCGGCAACCATGTCCACCGTCGCCTCTAAATCTTCTTTTGTTGGGTCTACGCCACGCCTATCTGCTAGCCTTGTGGTTGTCAATGGACAAAATGAAGTGTTGCTCGTTCACCGCAATCCGAATGCCACATCTTTTGGTGGGATGCATGTAACTGCCGTCTTCTATTCCCGTTCGAGGATACACTCACTTAACTCCCATACGTAGGTATTTCCAGGAGGGATCTGGGACCAAAAGCAAGACGGATCTCTGGAAATGACAGCAGTCCGGGAAACTTTTGAGGAGACTGGCTTGCTGCTTGCTTCTAACTCAGGCTGCGGTCCTTCAAATTCATTGACTCCCCTAACCGAGTTTGCATTGGACCAGGCTCGTCATGCCATTCACCAGCAGAAACTATCATTTTCTTCTTTCTTAGATGCCCACAGCCTTTGTGCTGATGTGGATCTGCTGTTGCCTTTCACCCGATGGGTTACCCCCGTTTTTTCTCCTCGGTAAACTCTACTGCAAACTCCGTGGTGCCATTTACTGGATTACCCTTTCATTGTAGGCGATTCAAAACACAATTTTTCTTGACTTTTCTGCCTTCGTCAACTGCAGATTCAGGCTCCTGGTCTGCCTTCAGGCAAAGTCAATTACCTATGCACGGTAAGGGAAAGTAATATCACTTTCTTCTTTGGTGTTCATGATCTGTTCTAATGCATCCCCCCCCTGATGTGGCACGATTATAATTCTGAAGATGGCATGCAAGAAGTTACCGAAGCTCGTTTTGTACATCCAAGGCGAGCTCTAGACGAATGTCTCGAAGGCAAAATCAGGTGCATGCCTCCGCAATTTTATATTCTATCCACCCTGGCCGATCTTCTCCACGGCTCAGTTAACACCGCCGAGCAGAAGGCCAAAATTGAAACCCTTTCAAAAGGAGCTTTCGGACAAATGCTCATCAATCCAGAAAAACTTGGTCGAGACGAGGACGGCGGTCACTCGATCGTTACCTTTGAGGGCGACGAGACACGAGGGTCAAAGAAGGGCCGCTTGCATCGTATGCTTATCAGTGTGGATACAGGTGTAAGTGTCCGCCGCACACGGTTGTGGCATGACTTACTATTTTCCATCAGATTCCTATTGCTCTGATGCGGAACTTCGATATTTTTACAGAAATCGAATTTATGTTTAGATCCAAGCTTTAATTAGGTCATACATTAGACTAAAAAAAAAGGGAGGATGCAGCATCCTGCGAACTGAACCTACGTTGTGATCTCTTTCTAGGGTTCTGCATCGCCCTCGTCTAGGGACTAAATCGATATTGTAATAACATACAGGCCTGTTTTGTAACTAGATTTCGACGAAAATCAGGTATCTGTAGGATCTCCGGTAAGGAAATCGCGCTTCAAAGTCAACATTTTGTTGAGTACCGTCTCGTATTGAAAGCTAAAGCGCGCTCCAGCTGAAGAACCAACAATTCTTCTAGAATTCGCGGTAGACTCCTGCAAACATGTCATAGAAATCGCAGGGGACAATAGGCGAACTCGTGGATGAGTGAAGGAAAGAAAGTTCAATGCAATGCTACTATATATGTGAGGTCATGTGATTTTTGACCCGATGACAAATTTGAAAATTTATGTATGAAGTGAGAGTCGCGATATATAAACTAGGGCTACAGTGGTATCAAGAAAATAAATCGGTAGTTGATCGTCTGGGAATCCGGCGGAATTGAAAACAATTTATGAATAATTTACATAAGAAAGGACAAGGGTGCGACTGTTAGTTCGTTTGTCTATAAACAAGATACCATTGACGTCTAGTGGTTGAAAAACTGGCAGTCATACTCTACTTTTTTACCCCAAAAGCCTGGATCGCAAGCGCCAACAACAGCCTCACCCGAGCCTCCGAGGAGAATAGGGTGAACGTTGACATTGCGGGCTGAGGCCCAGGTGGGCAGGTTGCCCGCATTGGGGTTACCGTTTTGTATAAAGGATTTGTACCGACTTTGCATTTCAGCAATGAGTGTCGATTGAGAATTTGTTTGACTGGCGGCGGTGCCAAACTAGAGAAGCGTCCATCAGAACGACAATGAATACGTTGGTGAAAGGAACTTACAACTATCTCAATGTCGTCTTGGTGACAGACAATGCCAGGCTGGGTGCAATAGGGCGCAACTTCATTCCCCGGATACGAAGCTCCGACAATGTACTCCCCAACGTAAGCAGTACCCCCACTCTGTACCCAGCTGCGAGCAAAGCTCCAGCTAGAGCATCGCCAGAGGGAGTCTGTACCTATTTTCTGCAGCAGAGGACGAATGTCGCTCGTCCCGTCAGGTGCAACCGTTGGGGCATAGAGAGGATTGGCGAGGATTATGTCGGTTCGGTTAGTGCCGAAAGTTGCCACGGAAATATCACGCAATACGGCCTGTGGGAGTGGCTGCGTAAAATAACTGTAGATGGCAAAACCAGCTTCTTGTGCGACGGAAGTTATTAAAAGGGGTTTATTTTGAGCAGGGAAGGCGCCTGATAGGTCCAGGGGGGAAGTGATTAATGACCCATCAAGAACCGGACGGATAGGTACATTGCTTCCAGCAGCGGGATCAAGGGTGGGAGCCGCACCAAAAGTGCTCATCTGAGCATTAATAATAGTTGTCAAATTCAAACCATTCAAACATGCACGGTCAGTTGACGTGCAACCAATTTGAGAGGTAAAATAGTTTTGAAGGGTGGTTTGAGTTCGAGGTTTTAGAAAACCAAAATTCTGATTAAACTTTAGGAGCAAATAAATAAGGAAGAGCAGAAGCACTCACCATAGGATCGGACTGTAAAATTGCAGATCTGAATAACGACGAGGCGGATGGGGCAGCGAGAAGCGCGCGAATCATGGTAGCACCACTGCTTTGGCCTGCGAGAGTAATTTTCGAGGTACAACCTCCAAAGGAAGGAACAATCCGCCGTAAAAAGTTCAGTGCAGTAATAACATCCTTGACAGCAATATTGGTCTGCCCATTTGGCGGCATGAAACCAAGCTAGGATTGACAGTAAGAAATGTGGGGCGTAAAAGTGACTTGCGGCCACTTACAGCACCTAGACGGTGTTGGATAACGGCCACAATAGAATTAGTAGCAATTGCAAGCTTGGAACCATCCAAACCAGCTGCAGAAGCAGAACCGACGATAAATGAACCTCCGTGAATCCTGCCCAACCTGAGCAAGGGAGCAGATTGTAAAAGTAAAGAACACACCAAACAAGCGTTGGGACAGCACTCTGCAAATTCAAGGAAGGAGGGACGTAGAGAACCATAGAAAGACAGTCTTCAGTGTACAAAGATGGGTCAAGATTTGGTTGAGGGCAAGCGAGAGGGAGAGAAGAAACGTTTGTAGAACCATCTCTGCAGAGGGTCAGCATACCCTGAGCTAGGAAATAAATAGCACTTACGGTAAATTCCAAGCAGTGACTACAGAGGATGGCTGCCATCTATCAGCTATGCCATACCTAACAGCGAACCTCAATGCGCCTTCTGGATCTGCTACACCCTGAGCAGTACCAAGAGGAGTAGGCTTATTGAGGCTAGTTCCTTGAGCGGGACATAGGTAATTTTTGGCGACTGGTGACCGACAAATGATCTTGGACGGATTCAAGTGAGGGACAACGATTGGTCTATTATTACTGCCATCAACAGGTGTAGCATGAGTCGGAAAGAAGGAAAAAGTGTAGACCAGGAGGAATACAAAAAACATGAACGAGTGGACGACCAAGATGGACGGGGAATATCGGTATGGGACCTGGGCCTGACTTTATATCGTGAATGAACAACGGTGGGGAAAAAACCATAGGGAATTGTAGCTTCCAAATTTGGAAAACAAGTTGCCCTTGTACCTTTTCCGAAGAGTCGTGTTGGAAATCAAAACAGATTCACTTGCCAATTGGCACCCAAATATTCGCGAGTCGCGACTCCTATTAAGCTCTTATTTGGGCCGCCCAAGGGAAGTGACTGATTTCCCCCTTGTCAACAAACTGTAACTTGTAAGATGAGGGGGGTTCGTGAAAACAGTACGCTAGCAGCTTCGGAAATGACAGATTAATACCACTTCGTTGAATCGTTCCTTGTGCTAAGTAGCCACAGCAACCTGGAAAATCATCCATGAATTCCGCTATATTATCTCGAGATCTGGGTCTAAGGCTGACGGTGGGGAGTCAAGGTGCGGTTGTTGTCGGCCCGACCCACATTCAACGTTGTGCAGCGCCTTCATGTGTTCATGGCGGCATCAACCACAAAAATGTGAGAACTCGTTTTACTTGGAAGCATCACGTTTTTGACCCTCTCCTGTTAAATAGATTGACTGTCGGTTCAGCGCTGGGTTCAATTCGAGAACTTTTTGCGAAGGTTTCGGCAATAGACAAGAAACATGGAAAGTTCGATTTGCTGCTGTGTGTTGGTGACTTCTTTGGGCCTCCAACAGAGGATTCTGGGACGAGCGATGATGAAGTCAGTCAGTTATTAGACGGCCTACTTGAAGGTACTTTGGGTCTTATACCGCATCCATCACATTTACAGTGGGTATGTTAATTCCTAGCCCCTATCGAGTGTTATATCATGCAGGGCGAATATCCCTTACCTCCACGTGTAATTGAAAAGTTTGCAAAGACGGGAGGGGAATTATGCAGAAATGTATTCTTAATGAGTACGTTGCCCAGATATTCTCCCTCAAAGTATTGCTTACCAATTTTCAGGCAAGTCTGGGATAATCACCACAGCGAACCGCCTACGAATAGCATGTCTTGGTGGCATTTTTGAATCCCAAATATTTAGTACAGCAGAAGCAGCCCCAGGCTTTGTGTCACCTTTTTTCTCCCACCACACCATCGACCGCTTGCTTTCCAATACTCTCACCTCTTCGTCCAGCCAACAAACGCAGAACAAAAAAGGCGCTTATACTTCCCTTGCGTCAATTCAGGCTTCTGCCTCGTCTTCTCAACTTATTGACATTCTCCTCACAAACGTTTGGCCCTCTTGTATAACCCAATTAATCCAATCTCCCTTGACCGACCCTCAGCTAACAAATTCAAACTTGGGAGCTCCTCCACTGGATGAGATTGTACGGAAAACAAAGCCCAGGTATCACTTCGCAGCTGGTGTTGGAAATGCTCAACCTCCAATCTTTTGGGAGAGAGACCCTTACGTGTGGGACGATGAGAAGGTTAGGGTGTCCAGGTTTGTAAGCCTTGGTGCGTTTGGAGGAGACAGCGTTGCAGGTAAAAAGCAGAGGGTAAGTATGGAGCTGGTCATTCGTTGTGAACTATGTCGCTGATGTGGAACACGGCTAGTGGTTCTACGCCTTCAGCATCTCGCCAAACAACGCTGTCGAGCCGCAACCACGTCCGCCGAACGCGACCAAGAATCCGTTTTCGGAAGTGTATCCCCGAGCATATAAACGCCCTTTGCATACGGAAGGAGAAAACTTTATATTTGGCAATATCCAGCAACCTCAAAAGCGAAGTCGTGTTGGTACGTGTTTCTATATCTACTCTATTTATTACCTGAATTTTCATATATGTTCAGAGCAGGGTGAGCCTGGTAAACCACCACTGGGGTACAAGTGCCGACGATGTGAATCCACAGATGTGAGCCTCATCTGATATTATTAGTTGTATATGAATGTCACATATTTCAGCACTTCATCAACGACTGCCCTGAGCGGTCAAAGCCACCAGAGAACTACATTTGTAAAATTTGCCACGAGGTGATTTTTTTGCGTCTTGTTACGACTGGAATGGGTAATGATACCTCATTTTACAGCCAGGCCATTTCGTCCGTGACTGTCCAACAAGAAACGAAGTTGGCGATACAGGCGGCAAGAAACCTAAACCTGGCTATATCTGTCGTGCTTGTGGAAGCGAGAACCACTATCTGGAGGATTGCTTAGTCGCAAATCAACATGTTCCACATGGAGAACATCGAGGCAAGCGAGGGCCACCCAAGGAGATCGCACCAGATGAATGTTGGTTTTGCTTGTCTAATCCAAATCTTGCGTACGCCATCCTCTTTTTGGAAAGGAACTTGTGGTGACCTGTATGCTCTATAGGAAATATCTCATTGTGGCTATTGGCTCAGAGTGTTACGTGACGCTTCCTAAAGGACAAATAATACCAACACAGTCAGCGGCCAACCACGTTGATGTACCAGGGGGCGGTCATGTTCTGATCGTTCCAATTACGCATTATCCGACTTACTCAACCATTCCTTTGGATTTGGCTCCGCCGATCATAGAAGAGACGGAACGGTACGTCAGCCCCCTTTCCTTGGCTTGCCAGCGCTGGTTCAACGCCTTTTCGTTGTTCCGTTTTAGGTATAAGAAAGCCTTGGGCACAATGTACGCCAAGTACAACTGTGTTCCTGTTGTTTTTGAAGTCGGTCGGCTTTCGGCCAAAGGTGGTCATACACACATGCAAGTCGTTCCTGTGCCTCGACAACTCAAAGACAAAATAGAAGAAAAATTCGTGCAGGAAGGACGATTGCAGGGTATTGAGTTCGAGGAAGATCCCGAGGTGGCGTTATCCATTTCTGCGAATGGGAAAGGGAGTTATTTCAGAGTCGACCTTCCAGATGGGAGAAAATTAGTACATCTAATGAAGGAGAATGTGCCTTTTAATGTGCAATTTGGAAGGTGTGTTCCTTTTTTTTTCTGTTCAAGTTGTCAAGGCAACTTACATATGTTTTTAGGCAGGTACTCGCCAACCTTATTGGAATGCCTCAGAGATATGATTGGAAGGCTTGCATGCTTTCTGAGGAGGAAGACAGAACCGATGCTGAAGAGTTTAAAAAGGCCTTTACCCCATTTGATCCTTTTGCATGATATTTGCGCTCTGTGTTGGACACATCAGACTTTAATTTGTTCTCCCACCAAAGCAAAATGCTAAAGTTTAGCCACGAGCAGTCTCGATTACTCGGTTGTGGTCTTGTGTCATTTTCAAGGTTGAATTGCAGAAGGATCGCAATATCAACGAATGTGTCGTGAAATCTTCCCCTTGCTCTGTTAATAAAGTTCTCTATGGCATCGAGAGATATTTTTACGATACTGCTCTTAAGCTTAAATGCTTAACTGACCCTTGTCCAGATCTCCGAAAGTCGAAGTGGTGGCAAGGAATAGAACAAGTTGCGACAGTATCAAAGATGGGGATAACGATTGTTCATTAATTATCTATGTTGAGAACGAGAATATACGCTCATGCTCGGCCCGAAGGTTTCAAGTGTAGTGAACAATTCAACTCCGCTTAAATAGCAGTCTGAGACCAACCTCCACAGTTGGATCAATGTATGATTCAATGTGTATTTTATATGCTGGCTAACTGTCAAACCATCTAGCATGTTGAGTTCCGACCTTATTCGCTCCATCTTTGCTTGTGGCCCTAGTCACAGGCACCCCAAAAACCCATATCATGGTCAATACAACTCGCTACTTTGCACCGCTTTCCCTGTTGAACAATTTCTTCCTTCCTTGAGTTGGCTGGATCACAATCTTGATGCAATGACTGTCTTTGTCCAAACCACTCACACAACCCGAAAACCAGTTTTCATTTTCCTCATCGCACCAGATGATGCCCCTGCCACCTGTAGAAACTCTGAGGTTACCATGCTGAATCTCTTGCAAGAACCTCATGGACTTGATATCATGCATGGTGTATGTGTTTGTGGAACTCGAGCTGCATTTTATCAATATGATAGCAAACAACAAATTGTGCTGCCCAAGCCTCAAGGACAGGTGAATTTTGACTTGGATTTAGCAACAGAGAGTGGAGCAGTTCACTTCATGGAGGTGACAGAAGAAGTTAAGCAGATGTGTCAAGAGTTCATGCCTGATCTAGGGCTTGTCCCCACTTACCTGGACATTTATTCTTGAGGTACTATTTGTTTACAACTTTTTTTTCACTTGCTGACATTCTCAGCAGATCACTTTGGGCCTTATCAATTTATGTCGAGTTCTTTCAATCCACTCTAATTGTGTGTAACAGCAAATACAGATCATTTATTTTTATTTGCAGTTGAAATTATTGTCCGTTGCTAGTTTTGTAAATGTTTCCCAGTCATTTCGCCATGTTCTAGCATTTTAAGTATTTTAAGTAATATGTCATTTTCCTGATGGCCCTAGATCCATTTCCTGGAATAGATAGGTCTCCAGTTTTCTTTCTAATGTTGATGCATTGTTGGAGTTCCGACTCCTGAGGAATGAGGACTTAAATGTCTACAATGGTCCATATATAGCAAGAGTAAAAGAGAAAGAAATGTGCACCAGCATCTGTTTTTTTCTAATCATTTAAATCAATCCTCAGAAGTCATTTTCTGTATCTAAAGTTCATGGAGAGTGGGTCAGCTTCTAGTTGTAAATTCAAAACATTGATTACATGATTATTTCCTGCAGCAAGGTAATGGCGACAGAGTTGTCCCTTTATTCTATAGATTTATGGCTAAAATAACAAGCAATATACATTTTTTAAGCCTTCCGACCCCTACCGGGTACATCGGGTCATGGAATAACATTCCGGTCCCCCTTGTGAGAACAGTGGAGAGTTGAGTTCCATCCGAGCTGTCCGTTCCGTACGGACCGCATATGGAATAATTCGGAACTTGCTGCTCAGTCTTGTGCTGAAATTTTCCATCCGGACGCGTTAAATACCAACTCATCTTTTCTGTCAGTAAATTGTAACCCTATGGCTTCCAAATCTCGTTTCCTCAGTGAGCCCAAGACTGTAGCTGTGCGTTTCCTTCTCGGTGTCGCAAACCGCGTTTGATACTGACAAGGAAACTTTATCAAAATAGCTTGTTGGTTGTCCTTTCAGGTATTTTTTAACCACCACCAGTGTGGCATGTGCTGAACTGGTGTACCCGCTTCCGTTTCTGAAGCGGTGGTCAGGTAAACTCCCTTCGCTCTTGTGTTGCCGTGTCTTGATTTTACTTTTATTTTTCGACAGCCCAAAGCAGGCGTTGACCAAGCTCCTATTCGTCTCGTTCAAGCAGGTCTCATCGGTCGGCTCGAGGATCTCGGGTGGAAAGTCAAGTTTGACGGCCATCACCAATTTGAGGAGATCAACGCCAAGAATGATCCTCCAATCGGAATTCTGAAAAATCCTAGATTGGTTTCGCGAGTAGCGAAGTCTGTTGCTGAGGTTGTTGGGGCTCATGCTGCCAAGGGTGATTTACCTGTTACCTTAGGAGGAGACCATTCTCTAGTGAGTGAGGGAGCAGACACATGTGTCTTTGCTTATTCTAGAGTTTAGGCAATGGGGACCATATCCGGAACGTTGATGTGAGGAAATTATTCCTTCACCGAAACTGACTTTAGGGTTGACATTTTTGTACTGCAGGAAATATCCTGACGCATGTGTCGTTTGGATTGACGCCCATACTGATATCAACACTATAGAAACAACCGTATCTGGTAATGACTGTTTCTTCGAGATCTGACATTCTGAATTCTACTTGAAACTACAGGAAATATTCACGGAATGCCCCTCTCTTTCTTGCTTGGAATTGGCAGCAAAGTCGATGAGTTTTCCTGGATTAAGCCTCTCTTAAAGCCAGACCGGCTTGTGTATATTGGCCTTCGAGACGTGGACACTGCTGAAAAGAAGATTTTGCGCGAAAATAACATTAAGGCATTCAGCATGCACGAGGTCGATAAATACGGCATCGGACAAGTCATGGAGATGGCCTTGGATCATGTCAACCCTGTTAGAAACCGGCCGATTCATTTGAGTTTTGATGTCGATGCCCTTGACCCGTCAGTTGCACCTTCCACTGGTACTCCTGTAAGTGATCCATAATTTCTGGTTCAAGCACTCGACTAAAGCGGCGTCTCCGTCATGAAAGGTGAGAGGAGGCCTAACCTTCCGAGAAGGTCATTACATTTGCGAAGCGATTCATCAAACAGGTCTATTGGTTGCTCTTGATATGATGGTAGGTTTTAATTTGATTGTTAGCGGGAACCCTAATTGCATCTACGTCCTTGCAGGAGGTCAACCCATCGCTAGCAGATGAAGCCAGCGTGAAGCAAACTGTTGCCATTGGATGTTCTCTAGTGGGATCTGCTCTTGGTGCGTTACTTGCACTTTTCGTGCTTTGTGAAATTTGAACTTCATGTGCTGTGTAGGGGAGACGTTATTGTAATATGCAAATAACTAGATTGACTTATTTCTTGCTCTGCTACAATTATTCACTTTAATAGTCGTAATATGTTATGGAATGTTTTGAATGCTTTCGTTTGACGAGCATCTTTGCCCGAATTTGATGAATCTGAAAATTTCCAATGAACTTATTGCAACAATCCGGGATTCATTGCAATAGATCACCTTAGATCACCCAGGGCGGTACCAGAACTCGGGAAGGTGAGGGACCTTCAATGTTTCACACAAATTTCAAAGGCTCTGTTTCCGTCAATTTTTGGGATCTTTTGATTCAATGTGGGAAAGGGATTAAAGTACAGGAGGAACACGGAAAATGTCTTTGCAAAGTTTCCAATTCCCAGATCCTTCGAAGGGATTAAAATACAGGAGGAACACGGTTGCAAAGGTCTCTCAATCAGTTTTTTTCTAGTCATTTTCAAGGTTGAAAATGACAGCTTGTACCAAGTGTATTTATTGGCACAAGATGTTGTGTACACAAAACGGTACTTGTCTACAATGGTTCAAAACAAATTATCGCCCCCCAGCTGCGGAGCTATTTTCGATCCAGTATCTCAGAGTCATCTCAATTGGTCGTCGATGCATCATGCAGACTACTCACAAGATGCTAGCAATCAAATCAGCTTGTCCATCGGGTGTCTTCGCGGTCCACAACTCAACCACGTCAGATTGTTCATAGTGGCTCCGTCGTGATCGCCGTGAAGTTTGACGAGAACAAAAATCCAGTGATCGGAGCATCACGCAGGACTGAAAGAAAGTAGCAGAAAACATGAACTTAAAAGAGGCTGGCAGATTCAGCTTAGTGGAAGCTTTCTGCCCGCGTAGTCTTAGACCTCACATGGTCCTGGGGGTCGAAGAGCCTGGCTTATAACAAAGAAGCCATAGGGATGGGAAGCGGGGACAGAATGGGAGGAAACGGCCGGGTATCCTCGGAATGAGATTTTCGACAGCTATGATTGCAGACGGCGACTCCTTGACCGAGTTAAACATCACATTTAGCGGCTTCGTTTGCATGAAGCAGGTCAAGTCCCCAACAGAAAGCATGAGTTCAGAGTTCTGCCAGTAATTCTATAATTAACAGGTGTCATCTGCTGCTCATCCGTGGGAATTTAAATCCGGTTACAACCGAGCTCTCTGATTTACCAAAGGCAAGCAAAGTTGGTGATGAGACGAGTGACCATGGCACCTTCGAGCTCATCGTCCGCAGCGACGACCTCGGTTCAAGTTGGTGAGTATAACAAGCAGCATTATTCTCGAACATTGTTAACCTGCCGTTCAGCCCTTCGTATACGCCCCCCTACCGCTCAGGACACAACCTCCATACCTGCTCGTTTTCAACGCTCTGTCATTCAAACGGCTTCCTCTACCTCTGTCTCAATAGAATCACCTTCAAACGCTTTGATAGGTGCGGGTGTACCAGCCGCGGCTACCTCGAGTCCTGTTGGGCCCAAAAAGCAGAGCTTCAATTTTGACCAGGTACACCCCCCTGCCGCAACGCAGTATGAACTTTTTGACGCCACCGCACGTCCCTTGGTCTCTCGCTTTCTCGAGGGATTTAACTGTACCATTCTTGCATACGGCCAGACCAGTAGCGGGAAAACATTTACCATGACCGGTATTGACCTTGACGCCGACCCCTCTGATCCTCACAATCGCATGGGTATCATTCCTCGCTCCATTTCCTCCGTTTTTTCTGGTGCTAGACAATCTAAAGAGGAACGCGGAGGTGCTTGGAGCTATACTTTCAAGGCTTCCTTCATAGAAATTTACAACGAGGATCTCATAGACCTGTTGAGCTTAGATGACCCGACCGGCGTGAGACGCGAAGTTCAAATTAGAGAGGATAAAGAGGGTCACATTATCTGGGGTGGGCTACGAGAAGTAAATGTCAAAAATACTGCGGAGGTTATGAAGTGCGCTTTACCATTCTCATACTCAATAGTCTTTATTGACTTGGCAATAGCCTTCTTAAGAAAGGATCCTCTTTTCGGCAAACCAACGAAACAGATATGAATGCTCAATCTTCACGGTCGCATGCTATTTTCTCCTTAACACTCACCCAGAAGAAATATACTGGATCAGGACAGCCCCCACGATCTTCTTCTCCGCTTCCTCCTGCCGGTCGGTCACCCTCGAGACTGACACGTCCTGGATCCTTATATTCTGGCGGCGGCTCATCTCCAGCAAGCAACCGTGTTGCCTCGCCTACTTCTGGCCGCCCCTCCACACCAAACAGTTTCGCATCGGCAATCGGCCGAGGAAGTTTACGTCCCTCTAGCGCTCTAGGACACCATAGTGAGCGATTAACTGTGCGTTCCGATGAAGAACGGGGTGAATGGGTCACAATCGTCTCTAAATTCCACTTCGTCGATTTGGCTGGATCCGAACGGGTTGGTTTCGTCTTGCTTCTTCGGTTCAGATTGCTGACATTTATTTTAATTTTACTTCTTTAGCTCAAGCGTACTGCTGCTGTAGGAGACCGGATTAAGGAGGGTATATCCATTAATAGCGGACTTTTGGCTCTAGGAAATGTCATCTCTGCCCTTGGTGATCCCTCCCGTTCGAAGATGATAACTCATATTCCCTATCGCGATTCCAAGTTGACGAGATTGCTTCAAGATTCTCTTGGGGGCAATGCGCACACTTTGATGATTGCTTGCGTCAGTCCTGCTGAATGGAATGCTGCGGAAACCATCAACACGTTGAAGTATGCCAACCGTGCGCGAAACATCAAAAATCGTGCAGTCCTTAATGAGAAGGAAGATGGTTGGGATGATGCAGAGTGGTTGCAAGGCACAGTCACTCGTCTGCGGAAGGAATTGAAGGTTCTCAAGGAGGGTGGCACATTACCTGGTGTTGACAAAGAACCCGAAGTGGTGGAAGGCGCAGGAAAAAAAGTACTCGCACAGTTGACAGACCTTCAGAACAATTATGAGGATCTGCGAGAGAAGTTCGTGGAGCGAACTGAAGAGCTCACACGGCTTCGACGCGAACTCGGCGAAAAACACCGATACAGCACATCTGGTGCAGTTAATTCAACCGCCAAATACGAGGAAATTGTTGGCCCCGTCATTGAAGAGTACGAGAAGACTATCAACGCGATGGAGGCAGAGCTCAACCTCAACAGGGTCGCTTTGCGCCATACGAACGAAATGTTTGAGGAAAAAGAGGAGGAGTTGAATGCTATCACGGAGCGTCATGCAGCGACAGAACTCTATATAGAAGAGTTGAGAGCCCGAGTCGCGAAGCTCACGGAGCGAGAAACTTCGACTGAGGTGAGTCAATGAAATGCAATACGTGAACTTTTTATTCTAAACGATCTGCATAGGCATATGTCCGAGACTTGGAGGAACGCCTGAGGGCATACGACGAAACATCTGTTTCTTCAACTGAGTCCATGGCCGACCTTAGGCGCGAACTTGCGCGATTCAAAGAAGCTGAAATTCAATCTAGCAAGTACATCGTTGACCTTGAGGCTCGTCTTTCTCGTGCCGATGAATCCATTCTCTCTCTTCAGCAAGCTGTAGAAGAGTCTGAAAAGGAATGTGAACGTCGCCAGGCGCAGGTGGAGACTATTCAGAGCCGCCTAGAAAGCTTTAAACTGGACGGAGAGAATTGGCGGTCTGACCTAGAGGCAAGGGAGGCAAAAGTCAAGCAGTTAGAGGAGAAGATGCGTGAATGGGAACAAAGAAGGAAAGAGACTGAGGAAACAAGGTTTCGCCTCGGTGGAGTGGTTGGTGAGGTCGAATTGGCCAAACGCCACCTTGAAATCGACATCTCAAAATCTAGCTCAACCGTGTCCTCGGTCAGCCCGTCTCCAGGATCCGAATACCCTCCACCTATGCCACTGCAAGCCGATAGTCACGATGCCGTTGGTGCTACAGATACGGAGCTCGAGAAACAATTTCTTGAGCTTCAACAGACACACACTGCTACCCTTGCTGACCTTGCTTCCATCACTGGGAAGTATCGCGATGCCTTGCGCGAAATCTCGGATCTGGCTGCTCAAATTCAAGAAACAAAGTTCAGCAATCCCAGTATTGCTGAAGTTGCTGACATAACGACTGAGTCACACATGGTAGACATACTTCCTGATACCCCTCCTCTCAGGAAGAGGATTCTTGGTCCTAGAATTTGGGAGTCGTCCGAAGGGCAGCTCAGTCCTCGACGCCATTTTTTCAGGCAAGCGGCCTCGGCGGAATCGCTCCACACGAGGTCGCTTTCGCAATCGCAATCGCTTTCGCAGGAGCTATCCTCGGTGCACTCGCGCAAGGAATCCTCTTCGGCCGGTAGTTCACATTCTCCGTCAAGTTCACATTCCGTTCCTCATGGATTGCGTCCTAACCTGTCGATCTCGTTCTCGCCCGTTGGCGGGGAGCGGTCTGTGTATTCGCTTGAGAAGGAAATCATGCGACTGCAGGAGGTGCTCAGGGATCGAGAGGCGGAAATTACTGTATTGGAGCGATCTGTTAAAGAGAGCCAGCAGCAGCAACAGCAGACAGCAAAGTCTATTGTTGTCAATGGCATTGATGACGAGTTGAAGCACTTTGATAACGCCGGCGAAGTCAATGGAACTAACCTTGGAATCGAGCTCTCGCCAAAAACTCTCAACCGCTTCGAAAGCATCCGAAAGACGATGGAAAATGGTATCGTCGAAGCTCCTGCCTTACAATCCGAGGACGAGTCGCTCGAACGGCTCAACGAACTGATGTTGTAAGTTTATTCAAAATGAACTAACATCCGAGTTGTCAATCTCACATCTTCCGATAGATCCATGGCACAAAAAGAATCGCAACATAAAGAAGTCGTAGAGGAATTGAATAACAACCTCTCGCAGACTCGACGACAGCTTGATGAGCTCACGACCCTATCGCGAGATCAGGTTGATATGATTTCTTCTGCAAATATCTCATTTGCTAAAGTCTTGTTTCAGGCCTTAAATATGTCCACGGAGATTGAAGCTCTGCAGAAGAAACATCTGGAAGACCTCGTCAAATTGGAAGAGGTGCAGAGTCGCGAGGCTGAGTTGATTGAAGCCCTTAAGCAAGCTGAAGAGTCACATAAAGCCGAAATCGACAAGCTTCGTGAGGAGCATGAAGTGGTTATCAGGTCCAAGTCTCAAGAGGTTGAAAAACTCGTCGTGTCTTTGAAGGTCCAGCAGGATGCTGATATCTCATCTCTCCATGGCGAATTGGAAGGTGCCATCGCCACTCTCGAGAAGACGAAACAAGATCACGAAATTGCCTTTGGCCAACTGAGAGCTGAACATGAAAAGGAACTCCAAACCAAGCTAGAGGAAGCAAACACCATTCTTCAGGAAGCACGCATTGGCCATGAGAAGGTCATAGCCAAACTGCAAGCTGAACATACTGTCGCCCTTCGCCAGAAGGATGAAGAATCTGCCGCTGCGCTCCAGGCTACAGAAGAGGAGTACTATAACGCTCTCACTAAGCTTCGTACCGATCACGCAGAAGCTATTAAGACCATTGCTTCGGAAACCAATGCGACTATTGAACGACTTAGGGAGGAGCAGGCCGGGGAACTACGAATGGCCGAGATTGCAAAAGAGGGATCGTTATCCGAGAGTGAGTCCGCTGGTACACTGGCCCTCAAAACGCTACAAGAAGAGCATAGCGCTGCAATCGCAAGGAAGGAGATTGCCTTTGCTGAAGAAATCGAGAGTCTTAACGCTGGTTTCGTTCGAGCATCGAAAGCAAAGGATGACGATCACTCGTTACAAATAGACAGGCTCAAACTTGAGCACGAAACGGTGATGTCCAGGCTGAAGAGTGATTGGCGTACTGAGGTTGAACATCTCAACGCGTTCATGACCTCCAAGGCGGATGAGCACTCAGATGTACTCTCCAAACTTCGACAAGAAAAGGATGCGGCTGTCAGGGCAGTGCAAGAGCAACAGGCTTTCGTGCTGCAGGAAGTCGAGAAGGGTCACCAAGATGAAATTGCGTCCTTGAGGCATAAGCACGATGGTGAACTGAAGGGATTGAAGTTGAAGGCAGAGGAGGAACGAACTTCTCTTCTCCAGTCTCACTCAACGGGGCTTCTTGAAATGCGGACACAACATGAACAAGCTCTTGCGAATCTCGATGCAGAACTTGTTGCAATTCAAGACGCTCATCGTCGAGCCAATGAAGACATGCTGGAGCGACATGCGGCATCTCTTGCAGAAGAGCAGAGCCGTTTTTCCGCAACCCTTGCAGATTTGCGAAAACAGCAAGAGGAAGAACTGGAGAGTTGGCACAAAGAGAGGGATGTCCTACTTTATGAGATCGAGACTCATAAAGCGGCCGCTAACGAATTTACGGCGCTTCGCGATCAAACCCATGGAGCACATGAAAAGGAACTAGAGGAGAAAATTAAGGTCATCGATTCTATGGAGCAGGAGCGTCAAACTCTGGTGAAGGAATTGGAGGAAAAAACAAAAATCATCGATTTTATGGAGCAGGATCGCCAAACTCAGGAGAAAGAGTTGAAAGGAAAAACAAAAACCATCATTTCTATGGAACAGGACCGTCAAGCCCATGAGGAAGGAAAATCACAGGTCATCACTTCTATGGAACAGAACGTTGCCTCGATTGGAAGTGAACGTGACGAGCTGGCTAAAGAGGTCGCACACCTTCGTTCAGAGCTAGAGCAGACTCGCGGAGAGCAATCGAAGCTTATCCAAGAGGCACATAAGCGTGAGTCCCTTGTCATGGAACTCGAACACCACCGTTCTACGCTGGCCGACCTACAAGAGAATCTGCAAAAAGTCAAGGATGAGAAGGACTCCCTTCAAACAGAGAAGACCCGAGCGGACGCTCTTGTTCGTGATCTCCAAGCTCAACTTTTCCGAAGTTCATCCCCTCCCAATGCCCGATCTCCAGACCGCGGGCTTTCCTTCCAACGTGCCTCAAACGGTTTATCTGCAATCAAACTCCCACCCCCTACGCCACCTCCCTCTGTTCCTCCGCCGCCCGCTCCTCGTTCAGTCGTTGCTCAGCATTTAAATGCAGATTCTATCATCAGCACGTCTTCTCAGGCATCAACATTTACCACCACTTCCTCTCGGGAGTCTCAACTTGACTCACCGTTGACATCTCTTGCTCACACTCCTGTGAACGGCGTTGTATCTGTCGATCCCAAGATTGCGGCCAAACTCGATCAGCAAAGCAAGCAGATCGAAGAACAAGAAGCGATGATCAAGACTCTGAATAAACAACTGACGCATTGTGAAACGGATTTGCAGACCCATATGGACCTTGTTGCAACTCTCGAAAGTGACCTCGGTGATTCCGAAAAGAATCGTGAGTAGTTTAAATATAAATTCAGTTTATGATTTAATATTGTGCATAGTTCGTAAAGCGCGCATGCAAGCCACAGAAATCGCTCGGGAAAGAGATACTCTCAATCTCAAAGTTGAGACGTTACGCAACGAGCTAGACCAAGCGAAACGCGAAGTAGCGACGGTGCGGCGATCAATAGTTGAGGAGAAACAATCTTTAGAGCAACGACTAGACGAGGAACGAAAAGGCAAGGAGCGCGTTCGACAACAACTAGATACACGGATGGAAGAAGTTCAGAGGCGGAAATCGAAATTTGCTTGTCTATGATCCTTTTCTTTCTTGTGCTCCCCCCTTCCCTTATTGCGGCTGGTATCATTTATGTTCAAGGGTATTAAACTCCATCTCCCCCGTCCTTTGTATAACTATAATTGCGTTTACGCTCTTCCACTGTAGATACCCACAGTACATATCTTTTTTGTTTGTTCAACTTTGCATACTTCGTAATTATTCGTAGTTATCTCCCTCATGTTGACGAGGTGGCTATGCCACTCGCATTATTCTATGATCGTGCTTTATGGTAACTTGGACAAGCGCCCTGTGGCGTAAAGGCTCCAAAAATGGATAATCTTCTATTTTGAGGTCTGTTGTTACGGAACTCTTTCAATCACACCAAACCACCATGGCACAACGGATGACACTCCCCTCATTCTCGATGGAAGGAAAGGTAAAGCAATACGTTGTTCCCTCTACGAGTTACCAAGATGTTTGTTTTTCCAGGTTTGCATGGTGACAGGTGCTGCGAGAGGACTCGGATTTGAGTTTTGCAAAGCTTTTGTTCAGTCGTGAGGCGTCTGTATGTCCCGATAATCCCTTAATATCTGATGCCGGCCCTTCCTCAGTGGCTGCACCTCCTGCATCATTCTGGATCTGAAGGAGCCTGAGTGCAGGGAAGCTGCCGATGAGCTAGCCTCTTTTGCCGTTGGTGAGAAACACCGCTCAATTCCACGTCTTTTTTATTTTTATTTTTCCAAACTAGATCAATGTAATTTTAAAGCGGAAGACCTCAGGTTCACTGGGATCGGATGTGATGTATCATCTGAAGAGTCTGTTATAAAAGCGTTCGCCATTATCATGGAGAAATACCAAAGGATAGACGCGGTAGTGGCATCTGCCGGCATCGTCGAGAATTATTCGGCGCTCGAGTACGTATTTGATCACACATTACACTTGCCAGCCACCCACTGACTGAGGACTGCGCATGTGAATGCGTGCAGTTACCCTGCAGATCGTGTCAGACGACTGTTTGATATCAATGTCCACGGCGTATTCTTCACTGCGCGTGAGGCAGCCCGAAATATGATACCAAATGGCGGGGGGTCTATCGTTCTAATCTCAAGCATGAGCGCCAATGTGAGCTTCAGGATCTGTATTTCGCCACTTATTAAAACAGAGTTTCAACCCTCCCCCCCTCCCTTAGATTGTGAATATACCCCAGGTGTGTACCACAATATGGCCCAGGTGCTTTTTTTTTTTCACGCAGGCTTTTATTTAATATAGTTCCAAACGCCTTATAACGCATCGAAAGCAGCGGTGAAACATATGGCTGCAAGTTTAGCTGTTGAATGGGCCAAAGAAGGCGTCCGCGTAAATGCTCTAAGGTTAGCGGTTTACCTCTTTCGTACCTAATCGCTCTTGCCAAACGGCAATCACACAGCCCAGGATACATGCTCACGAAGTTGACGAAGACAATTTTAGACAAGGATGTCGAGCTTAAGGTATTTTAGAATTTCTGATAGATGCATTTTTTTTGCTCCGTGAAAGAAAGCCTAAATCGAATTTTGCAGAAGACTTGGGAAAAATTAACGCCTATGGGTAGAGTGAGTCTTTTTTTCTGCGACCTCACGAAGGAAATTTAATATGCAATTTAGATGGGAGAACCTGAAGATCTTGCAGTTCGTCACGCATGCAATTTTATTTGTAACAAGATCCTTTTTTTTTTGGCTGACTGGACGTCGATTTCCGCATACAGGGTGCTATCGTTTTCTTAGCAAGCGACGCTTCAAAATTTATAACTGGCTCTGAGATTCG
>QDKV01005062.1_pt1 | contig 24433 bp, 34 predicted proteins | sample 1861101 | NCBI WGS metagenome assembly QDKV01 (sample SAMN04275158, study PRJNA302643) | Fungus metagenome, whole genome shotgun sequencing project. | isolation source: fruitbody | host: Mallocybe terrigena | place: Sweden | collected 2013 | reverse complement strand
ATTATTTAAGATTTATATTAAATTTATTCAGATATGGTTTTAAATAATTCACTACCAATTATGTATGAAATACAATGGTAAAACTGAATCCAAATTACTCAAATGTCACTCAGCTGAAACAAAACAAAAAATTAGGGTCAGAACAATTATTTTACCTTACATAATTTCAAAATTCTGAGATAAATGAATTATTGAAATTTTATTTAATATTAATATTTCTCTTGTAAACATTGTACATCCACATAATAATTCAAAAACTTGTTGAAAATTATTCAATTCCATTCAATGAATTATTGAGCAAGTCAAATTAAATAGTTAGTAGTCTATTATTCAAGTACTATCTTGTTGTTTTGAGAATGATGGCAAACTTGAACTTAAGACTTACTAAATTCAATCACACCACAATCTGGATTTGGAATTTTACAGTCTGGATTTGGAATTGTACAATCCGGATTTGAAATTGTACAGTCCGGAATTGGAATTGTGCAGTCCAGATTTAGAATTGTACAGTCTCCGGACTGATGAATGTCAAATCCGGATTGATGAGGATTGTTGAATCACATTCTGGAATTCAGAATGCCAAATCCGGATTATTGAAAGTCCGGATTTAGAATTGTACATCCGGATTTGGAATTGTACAGTCTCCAGATTGATGAATTACAAATCCGGATTATTGAAAGTCCGGATTTAGAATTGTACAATCCGGATTTGGAATTGTACAGTCTCCGGACTGATGAATGTCAAATCCGGATTGATGAGGATTGTTGAATCACATTCCAGAATTCAGAATGCCAAATCCGGATTGTTGAATCACATTCCGGAATTTAGAATTCGTCTGTGTGAGTCGGCCACCAAAATATCACACAGACACAGCAACCGGGAAGGCAAAGACTTTCCTCGAAGCGAGTCATCCGTGCTAAATGACAAATGCAAATGTTGTCCTCAAGAGAAATCATTTCTCCAATTGATACTCACAAGTCTATCGAATTCGCTGTCTCAAGCAGAATGTCTATGGGCCCTACCAAAATTTGTACCCTCAGCCACGGGTAGGGCATGGCACGGGTAGAGCAACCCGCGCGGGTTGCGCCTACGGGTTACCCAGGGTACGGGTACGGGTTAGCATTTCTGAACCCTGCGAAAACCCGTACCCTACGGGCGGGTTGCGGGTTTCCATATTAGGAAAAGCGGAACCATACAAGGCTACAGATACATACTATATTACATCACCATACATACAACTCAGCCCATACAAAAACAATGAAAATTTATTCTCATCACAACAATGAGTACTGAGCCCAGAAAACCTCCTCCTCGGATCCACAAAGCTCCAAAAAGGTTTGCTGATGAGCAAGCTGAAGAAGGTCCCTCGAAAAAAAGCAAAACTGTGGTCAGTGGATCAGCAACAAAGCCCAAGACAACAGCCTCCAGGGAAAAGCCCACCAAAAAGACTATCCAACCATCAACTTTGAAAGCTGTTCCTCATGTTGCTCCTAGCCAAAAGAGAGCAGCATGTGTGGAGCCTGTCGAAGACCTTGCAGACAGACCTCAATCAAAACCTCCACTTGATCCGGCTCGAATTCTTGAGCTTGCAGACGGAAGTGATGATGAAACCAGAAAAAATGATGATGAACAGTCCGTGGTTGAGATTCTCGAAGAGCCGGATGAGAGCGCCGAGGCAGAATTGAGTCCGTACCAGCATTCAATGGCTATTCACTGACTTATTTAATCTCAGAGCGCTTATCGAAGGACTTCCGCTCACCGATATATGTTTTCTTCAGGCCAACTCCACGCATTGAGTATGAGAAAGGCCGTCGTCTCCACGTCTTCGAATGTGCTGCCGGAAAATGCGTAGCTCGGAACGGTCGTGATGTCCGACGCTTTCTTGATAAGGGCGACGCAAAATCAACAAGTAACCTTCGAAAACATGCAAAGGGCTGTTGGGGTCAGGAGGCAGTGGCGGCTGCTGACAATACACATGGCATCGATGCTGCCCGAGAGGTGCTCGCAAAATCAAAGCTTCGAGATGGCTCTATCACGGCCGAATTTGAGCGAATCGGAAAGGGAAAGGTTACCTACTCTCATCGTCAGCATACCAAAACGGAGGCAAGGTAAGTCACATAGCTGATGTCCATTGCGTTTTGGGGTGCTCATCAATAAATCTAGGGCTGAGATTGTCCGTTGGGTGTCAGAGAGCAAAAGACCTTTCAAGATCGTAAAAGATCGAGGTTTTCAGAAGCTGATGAAAACTGGGCGACCAGAATACCACATACCGTCTCCAGAAACAGTCTCCCGGGATGTCAAAAAAGTGTTTGTCCATGTGCGTAAAAGAATCGCAAAGATGTTGAAGGTATGAGTCATCTTTTAAAAAAAAATAAGCGAGTCACTGTATTTTGCAACACACAGGAACACGATGGAGCCTTGAATTTCGCGACGGATGCCTGGACATCACCTAATAGTAAAGCTTATATTGCATTGACCGTCCACTTTGAGAACAATGGCATACCAATCTCTATGTTGCTCGATCTCGTCGAGGTCCCTCACTCCCACTCCGGGCTCAATTTAGCCAAGGCATTTGCCAAAGTCCTAGAAGAATTTGGTATAAGTGACAAGGTAAGTACCAGTACTTGATAAAGCTATAAAGATTTACTTACACGTTGTTGTAGATCTTGAGCATAACGTGCGATAATGCCTCCAATAACGACGTGATGATTGAAGAACTTGAGCATCTTCTCGATGACTTTCCGGGCGCTGCCAATCAAACGCGATGCTTTGCACACATCATCAACCTTGTTGTCAAAAGTATACTGCGGCAATTTGACGTACCAAAATCCAAGGCAAACGAAGCCCTTGATGATGCCTCTAAAGCCTTGCTTGATATTGCTGAAGATATCGAGCATGAGGAGGCCGAAACACAAGCCAGTGGCAGTGACGATGAAATGGTGGATAACGTAGAGGGATGGATTGACGAACGAGAACTGATGGATGAAGAGGAAAAGCAAGCGCTTGATGCCAGTGTGATGCCTGTTCGACTTGTGTTGACAAAGGTAAGACTTATGTAATCCTCAAAAGACAACAATAACGATGCTACTTAGCTTCGTAAACTCTCGTACGCCATCAAGAACTCGCCGACCATTGTCCTCCCTCGATGGTTTCAGGTTCTTGACGAATACAACCTGGCACATCGGATGATGCCTCGTGACGTGACGATACGGTGGAATTCAACGTACGACATGCTTGTCGTCGGCAACAAGTACTCTGAAGCCGTTGATGTTATCACTGGCGATCGCAACATGAACTTACGGAAGTTCGAAATGTCCAAGGAGGAGTGGACTGTAGCAGAACAGCTTCAAGAAGTGCTCAAGGTGAGCTCCATTTGTTTTGACAAAGTCATTTATTAACGTTGGGGCTTTCTTTTTAGATTTTCAAAGATGCGACTCTGTTTTTCTCGCGTGCCAACACCAGCATTGCCACCGTTATTCCTGCGATGGACCACATTGACTCAGTTCTCACCAGTGCGATCGTCACCGGCAGCAGCAAGAAGCACAAGCTTCTTCCTTCAATCAAGGCTGCCCTAGCCATCGGAAAACGAACGCTCAATCGCTACTACAATAAGACGGATCATTCGGAGGTATTTCGTATTGCAATGAGTGAGTTCTCTTTGCTTTTAGACATGGTATACTGATATATTCGTAGTTCTTCATCCTCGACACAAGTTGCATTATTTTAAGAATGCCGGATGGCCCCAGGAGTGGATTGAGACCGCTAGAGATATTGTTGAGGCTGAATTCAAGCGAAGATATGCCTCTCGGGATGTTGGAGAAGACGAAACATCTGAGCAAGAGGTGTGTTCACTAAGTTTATTATTTTACATGGTTTTACATTTTTCTAGATAGCCCCAACACAATCCGGAAATACGTTTGACAGTCTACCCGCCCTTTCAGCCCCTCGTCGATCAGAACTTCGAAACGAACTTGAAAGTTACCTCGCCACTGATCCGACAGAGGTTGCCGACGCCCTTCTTTGGTGGTTTGAGCGGAAGCATATATATCCTCGCCTGTATCGCATGGCCCTTGATTATCTGTCCATTCCACGTAAGTAATTATGTTTTCTCTATCATCGATGATTCACTCACCTGTGCTAGCTACGTCTGTTGATGTCGAAAGGGTTTTCAGTCAGGGACGGCTTGTCCTGTCCCACGTTCGCTGCAGTCTTTCTGTCCAATCCACGCGTGCTCTGATGTGCCTAGGAGTGTGGAGTCTGATGGGTTTGGTTAAGGATAGTGATGTTACTGCAGTGACTGTCCTGCCAGAGGTTGAGGGTGAGGAGGAACAGCTTGAGTTGGACTGGGATGCTATCTAGTCATTGCCTTGCCCTCTCGAAATTGGGTTCGCAAATTTATTTATTTATTATTTGTATATATAGATAAATTAATTACAAAACCCGTTACCCCTACCCACGAAAACCCGTACCCACAGAACGGGTACGGGTTTTGCTGGGGTATGGGTACGGGTAGCCCTGGTGATACCCCAGGGTTACCCGTGCCATGCCCTAGTAGTCGTACACCGACTACACGTCGAGCATCTGCTCCGTGTCCCTCTCCCTGTCCCTCTCTGTTGGTTCCAAGTCTTCCATCGGCGTTGCTTCTTGTTGGGTTGGTGAGTGCATGTGGATGGAGAGCGAGATCTTTCTTTTGCCCTCTACACACGTGCCGAACACAAAAAGACACCCTCGTTGATGTTTTTTCATGTTCGGCACTTTTTCTCAATATTTTGAATATTCATTAATTACTTATACATGTAGATAATATAATAATATGCCTGTGGGTGGAATCCCGCACCTGTTATCAGGGGACATAATTTCTGCAGGTGGAGGTGCGGGTTTCCAACATGGTCAGTCCCCTGATAATATGGGTTTTGAGGACAACAACGCAACGAGTAGGGCATTTACACAATTATATGCAGGTGGATCCTCGGGAATTTGCTGTGAAAAGAGGCTTGACAAGAACCTAGTTTCGTCCGAACTTCGGAAGGATTGGAAAAATTTGGCCTCACACGGTGGGCAAAGGTATCGTCGGGTTCTAATGCTTCCTGTCCCCTCAGCTATAAGAAAATGATCAGTCGCCATGTTATGATTCTTTGGATAACGTCCACACCTTCCACAGATTAATGATCTTTTGGCAGACCGGAGACTCAATACAGACCAAAGATGTGCTGTCATAAAGTTGCTGATGGCGACCAAGACATGTAGAGTCAACCGACGCACATATTGGAAGCCACGAGCAACAGATGAATGGCGAATTGTGGTACGCCAACACTGCTGTGGGTCGGTAATCCATGTCGCAAACCGATTTCGCTATCTTCAGCATCCGTATCGCTATTATCGCTATCCGAATCAAGATCGTACTTTCCAAGGGTGAGCACGCTGCCGCTCGGTATATTGGGAAATGAGTTGTAGAAAGTATTTTTTCTGGAAAGGAAAGGTCTCAAGTTTGCGCTTGGTTCCACAGAGACGCTCTTGTTCAACTTTAAAGGCGGTATGACATCTGGCAGTCGTGAAAGAAACGGTTCGGGAGACGTCCCCGCAAGCATATTGAACATTATATTATCTACACATATAAGTAACTAATGAATATATGTCTGTTTTGAAATTCCCTACTTCGGAAAAGGAGTCGCTCTCCATCCAGAACCATGCACTCACCAACCCAACAAGAAGTGATACAAGATGGCCACTCACGCATAAGGATACTCCTGCAGCATCCGCCTCATTCTGGTTTCACATTTTTGACACTTCTGCATGATCCCTAGCAAGTAGGCGTCCACCACGTCACGAAGTGCTCGACAAAGGCGTGTCTGGCCGTTTTTTGTTTGGTGAGAATCTGTGGACTTGGACGGAAGGAGGGCATCGAGGAGCGGTCTTTTTTGTTCGGTTGGAATCCGTGGACTTGAGGGTTGAGGTGAACGGTGACGAGACGTGTCTGGGGTGGTCATCTCTTCAGAGACGGGACGGCGAGGGCTCGAGGCGGTCGGGTTGGCGGAGGATATTTTATGCCGGACAGTTTGTGCTCCTTCTGGAGGTGGTCCCGCATTTTCGAGGCGTTGACAGCGCCAAAGTTGCAGCTGGACACGTAGTACTCGAGGAGATTGGGACACCATTATGGAGGGTAGGAGCGACATCGGCTTTGGGGACCTCAGAATGGCAGGCCGGCCGATGTCATTTGGAACGGCATGCTGCGGGATAGAGACAGGGGAGGGAGCAGGCGGACTCTGATTTGACAATTGGAGAAGCGACATTGAGCTGAGGCCAGAGTGATTTCCGGAGGGATGACGAACTTGAGTAAAAAAGTGGTGAATTTCGATAGGAGATAACCAACAGAGTTACTTACATCAACAAGATCCTCCAACATTGTCTCAACTTGTTCGCGAAGGAGGACGATTTTTTCGGTCGTATCGCAGGGTTCGATGATCAGCATCGTTCGTCTTGAGTTTGAGACCGGGACGACTACGCAAGCTAAGTATGAAGAGAACCATCAAACAAGGGACAACTTACCCGGGACGACCTTGTCCACATGGAGAGCTTATCGAGCTTGTCGTCACGTTCCAGATCGACGCCACACCTTGAGGGCTCGTGGTATTGTGGTTAGCCCAGATCATCACACCGGTTCCTACTGTGGAGGCCAAGTAGAGAAATTATCCATTTCGAGGAGATTTCCACAGATTGGACAATGCGCGTTGCAGGTGGGAGGGGCAGAATCGTAGCCGAACACAGCAGGAATGTCCAGGAGCGCGTGAGATGAAAGCAGAGCTAGACTCAGTAGCTGGAATTCCGCATCAGACCGGAAGGGACAAGTAAGTGTGACGCTTGACGCGGAAGCCACCTTCGATGTCGACATTCCCGCTCAACTGTCTGCTTCTCAATGACGATCCAAAACGGCAATTCTTCACTGTCAAGATACCCGAGTCTGAGAATGTTAGCACTCTCAAGAAGAAGATTAAGGAGGAGAAAGCCCCGCACCTCGACCACCTTGCTGCGTCCGACCTCATCTTATGGAAGGTGAGATTATTTCCTGACCAATCTCCATCTCGAGTCTGACCCTGTCAAGCTGGTCACGCCAATACCTCTGTCTCGTCGTACTGGTCCTGAGATCTCCCAAGATGTCCGAGCAGTCCAGGTCCGTTTGCCGAACGAAGCGGATGAGGGAAACGATCTTGTTCAGCTGCTTGATGCGGCTGAGGATGTTTCCGATTACTGGGAGGATAGTCCTCAACCAAAGCATTTACACATTTTAGTGCAAAAGCCCTCTGGTGCGCCGCAAAACACATCCTAATACCTTGACACTGACATTTTTTTTCTCCATCACTACCTTGTCCTTACATCCTCTACAAGGTCTCTTTACCCACCGTCGACGTTGATCCCAACACCGATTGTAAAGCAACCCCTACCGTGACGCGCATCCTTTTACAGCCTTTGGAGAAGTTGAAAGAAGTGTTCCCGGAACAACTTCAGGATGGCATTGTCCATATTATCTTTGAACATGGTCCTAGTACGTGCTCCTGTCTTCGATGGATACCATTCTCTGACATGGGTCATTAGAAGATTCTACTCCAGCTAGTATGAACAAGTCCTGCGTCCTGCAGCCCAAACAGCTTGCTGACGCTCATCACCAGTTTTGCAAATTGCGCTCCGCCACAGCTCCTTCGGCTGGTGCGAAACCCAAGGAATTTAGGAAGGGTCAGGAGAAAGCACCCATACATTGCAATCGACCTTGCGATACCGCGAAAACCCTGCCGCTTCATCTCTCCCATCCCGTTTTTGGCGATTTCATGGACGACTGCAAGTCATACAAACCAACCCCTGGAGATAAGACATTCCTCAACGAATTTATTGTTGCTATGTCGAGCATTTACGATACGGAGACACCGTCAAACAACAATTCTGGAACTGTTCCGCACCGCTGGTATTGTCCTGCAATCAAATAAAATCATCGGAACCGACTACACGACGGATGGTAGTTCTTTTTTTGGCTGTCATCTCCTTTATGCTCTCGCAGAGTTGAAGAATGAAATCGGCTCTACGAAATCTGAGCCCTATCTCCAAGCGGTCCTCTACTACCTGGAAGCTACAAGGAGCCATGTTTCCAAATATCTGACCTCTGGCCTCCCTTGTATCATCCTGCTAATTTATGGTATGTACATTTGGACCTTCCTGAGTGCGTTGTTACTCATACAAAGTGCACATAGGACCTCACATTGCTTTCGCCGGGGCGATTTGGACCGGGAAACCAAACGTTCAGGTGTTAACTACGGAAATCCCATGTCACTACCATAGCAGTGATGTCGAGATGCGAGACATGCTAATACGTCAACTTGGGGCGTTTCGGAATGCGTTGAGGTCTCTTGAACGATACTATCAGGAACTCAAGCCCTCCGATTCCGCGGATCTCTTGTCACGATTCAACCCGACGTACCCGTATCCAACATCTTTTACTTCTGGTTCTACGACGCACACTTTCAGGTACCTTTCAGAGCTGGAATCCGAACACAACTTTGTTTTCTTTGGTGCTCTCGACTCCACTTTTGATCTCCAAAAGTTGTGCATCAAATTCACTCCTCGATATGGTGAAGATGTTCATAGATTTTGCGCCGCAAAAGGACATGCTCCCAAACTTTACGCGGTCCAATGGCTTTCAGGTGGCTTTTACATGGTTGTCATGGGCGACATTGGAGAAGAGTATATTGATCTCCACAACTTTGTTAACGATGGTCAAGAAATTCGCTCTAGTGTTGCATATGCCGAGCTCAAGGACAATATTCGGACCTTTTTGGAAGAGATGCACCAAGCTGGGTGGGTGCATGGAGACCTTCGCTCCACTAATGTCATGGTTAAGAAGAGCGGTCTGGATGGATCTTTTCATTTCATTGATTTCGATTGGAGTGGTAAGAACCAAGATGTCGTCTACCCATCATTTATGAACACAACTGAAGTGAAATGATCAGATGGCGCAGATGATGGTGAATATATTTTGTCTGGCCATGATATTGAGATGTTGTCGTATTTCTAGATGTCGATCACCCTTGCTCTATTAGAATTCCAGTGTAGCTGACAAACATCTGTTATGGGATATCTGTAAGCCTACTTCTATTCATCCCCGGATCGGGGGCCAAACCCGACAATCCATAGAGATAGGTGAGGAGTGAAAATAATTCCGGCAGGGCCTTTGTGTCATTGGTATGATGGGCATGAATACATGGTAAAAAGGCACGAGAACAGCCTTGAGAGGAGTAGGTTTTTAAACAAGGTCAGCATTTTTGAGACAATCCCTGAGAATTCCTTCCTTAACAGCATCTATAGTTGATGCCGTAGCCTTGATGTCCTGTTGAAAGAGAGTCAGTAGTAAATACAGATCAGAGGGTCATGAAAAACTCACAATAATGGTCGTGGCATAGAAGTACGAAGACCTGGCTTCTGGTGAATTTTGTCTCAGAATTTCTTTGAACTTTCCGCAAAGATCTGTCCTTTAATTGAGATTGATAGTTTGTACATGGGGTTTGAACTTACATTGAATAACACCCGAAAAATCATTTGGACGTTCTCCATAGCTGGGGAGATAGTTATTAAACATTACTCCAGTCCTCAATTTCTTTTTTAACAAGTCGCACTTGTTCAAGAAGAGTACGATCGAGGCTCTTCCTAAAAGCTTCGAAGAACATACTGAGCGCCACAAAAGGAACGAGTCCTCCAGACGATTGACTTTAGAGTCTTCTGAGAGACGCTCGTCGAAGCAAGAAACAGCTAGGAGATGTTCAATGCGCAAGCAAGGTTAATACAGGAATGGTAACCTACGAGCCACTGCGAAGAGTCAAAAAGGTATAACTGATGGATTTGGCAAGATACGTACAAAAGATAATTGCTTGAACATGATCAAAGAAAGGGATCCACGCCTTTCGCTGAAAATGGACGGATGAGACGAGGGTTCACTCAGAAGAAGTCTGCATGTACCATGGTCCTTGATCCACCCACATCGTACAATAACCATTCTCTTCCGAGATCACCTCCAAAGGACGATGGACTTTGTGATATCTTGATCCTGTACTCTTGCGGTGCAACAGTCCGGAGGCGCGCTCGTATTACATCGTCGTCCGTTGGTTCGTAATCAAGGCGGGCAACACGATCGAGGTCATCCAGGAAACTTTTGGAGTGGAAGTAATCACCGGATATAGCCGAAAAGATACTCACAATCCAGCCGTTTCTTTTGAAAGCACCCTTCTCTTCTTAAGCACGACCCTGACAGCCCTATCATTCCACAATGCTTTCATATCATCCAGACAACCTGCAAGAACCTCCGTGGGTTCATCCACTTTGTGTTCTGGTGAGTTTTTCTCTGACAAAGGGTTGCCAACTTCTGTGCTGCTGTTGGAGATACCATTTTCTAGCCGAAGCGAGACCTTTTCCAATGCTTCGGTTAGCTTGCGAACACCGAATTCCCTCCTCTGCTTGGGTGCGAAACCAAGCGGGCCGTACTCATCGGCCGAGCCATCCTGCTCTTCTGCAGCGGCTTCGCCAAGCCTAAGTTCAAGGTCTGCCTCCACCCTACGCAGAGGAGCAAGACGAAGTTTTAGCAGTTTATGGTTTGTGTTCAGAATGATCGACAATTTTGAATGCGAGAGAGCGTTGGCCCGAGAAAAATCGGATTGTTTATCCAAGTTGGAAGGAACAATGCCGGAGTTGATAGTCAAGAGATTTTTTGTAGAAGGGCCTAGATTTGGGATATTGGAGGCTTGGGTTACAGGAACAGCTTCGCCGTCGATCTCGGCTTGAAGGGTTTCAATGATTAAAATGATGGACCGTATAATGTTCAATTGAATGACAGCTCGCCAGGAAGCGCGTTCGTCGTCCCATGCTTCTCGCGCATACCGCATACGGAAGTCTAGCAGGGGAAGACGTGGTCAATTGTCGATTGCTTACAAACAAGGAATTCATACTTTTGAGCGTGGTAGATTTGCCTCCAGGACGAATGTTCAACGTTCAGTACTCCACAAGACACGACTAGGGACCTACCACTTTCAGACTGTCCGAGCAACAAAACTCGTACTACGTGCTTCTGCTTCTTCAACGCGGCCCTTTCTGCCTTGAGTTGTTCGTCAATCATGTCGTTGACCTTTTTCGCCTCCGCTTCCTGTGCCAGCCTTTGAGCGCGTTGTTCAGCAGTTTCATCCGGAGGGGGTCTAAGAAAGGCGGCAAACGGATCCTCCTCTACTGCACCCATGACATAAGGAACAAATTTCTAACGAACAAACGAGAGTTTAGAAACGGAAAACACATTTAAGAGAAAAATGCACCATGTGGTGGAGACTAAGCGAATTTATTGATGTTGTTGAAGCAGCCAGTCAAACTTCCTCGTATCTAAAGTCTTCGCAAGCCAGGTCGTTCGGACAGGTCCAGCACTGGAAGAAAGAAACGCGAGAAATTAATAAAAATCGGTGCGGACATTTTATAGTTACTAGTTCGTCTTGCGACCCTTAATCTTATTAATAGTGCTAACCTTTTCCGTTCAAGTTCACGACATTCACCCCCGTCGCAGCAATTAATCTTTTTTGGCTATGCATATTTACTTCCACTGCAGTCGTGTAGAGTCGTGTACATTGACGATAAACTTCATTTATGATTTTATTGGATTGCTCCGTTCAAACTTAAGACAAAGGTTTGACGATCGTGTCAGATATCGTCATAACAACTGAAATTGTAACTTGAAGGTAGGTTTACCGCACTAAGTTTACAGCTTGTCGGGTAAAGCCTATGTCATCACGAAGTGTTCAGAGAGTAACAATTGCGCAGTTTTGTGCTACGACCGCCTTCAATCGCCGCCATGAGGTTTTCAAAACCCTGCGCAAGAGATATAGCTTGAGACTTCATCGCCGCATACAATCGAATGAAAATGGTCTTCATGAGAACGAGAAAGTGGCATCAAATCAAATCGAGAGATGGCCGCACTGCTAGCTTTATCACGACAATTAAGTCCAGTGCAGAGGACTGTGGTGAAAGAGTCCCGAAACCATCCTTCAAAGTAAAGAATCGAGTTTTGACAGTACTTCCAACACACCAGCTATCACTTCAAACCCAGTGTCCTCGTTACCGTCCACGGCTTCCTTCCTCACTTCAGAGACCAATCCCATCACAGCCTCTCGTGAATTGATTTCAACTCCAGCACTGCCAGTGGCTATCTTGGTCGCCTGCCTCCTCCTTCCTGCTGCTGTGGAGGGTGTATTAGCGTTTCCAGTGCCGTTAACTGCACCAAATGGCCAACACATAAACTCTCCCAAGATCTCGTCACATCTTTGAAAAGCAGATTCCCTCTCCTCATAACTAAGCCTCCCGAATGCATTATCCAAGACGCTTGCAGTGTAGGCCGCCTATGATCTTGACAAGACCGACCTTGATGTTATCAGGTACGAATTTGGAAGGCTTCCGAAGTAAAGGGGTTACCATGGCCAATAGTGTCGAAGTTTGCTCTGATTCCCTTGAATATTGGGCAACTTCAGAGAGAATAGCGATTTGGCGCTGACCGAGTGTGGGAATGATAGAACCTTTTGTTTCTTCTATAAGATGCAGAAGATTTTGAAGAATTCGCGAGACGTAGGGCTTGAGAACATGCTCTGAGACGTAGTCATCCTCTGAGGAGGACTGAATAATGTTTTCGATAATATCGAAAACCCGCGGGACTACAGATGGCTTGACGTTTGTGGCGGAAAGGCAGTCAAGAATTTCGGGCAATGTGTCATGGTTGAAATAGACCAGGAAAGACAGGTGTATCCCATCGACGGTCCAAGCGTGAAAGAGATCCATTAATGCAGATGGTGCCTGCGTATTTTCTTTGTCAAAAACGGCTAGGCGGGGTGTGATGAAGGAACTAAACGAGGCAGCCATGTAAGGGGTGAAATCGAAGATGACTGGGATACGGAAAAAATCCACAAATCTTTTTATGCCAAGCTGTCGTATTGATCTGGAAGTTTTTAGAGATGCAGCCGGCTCCGAGGCTGAGGTTTCGTTATCGAGTCCCTCCTCGTCCTCAAGTGTTTCCTCTTCCACGCCATGCTCATCTTTCTCCGTGGTAAGGTTTTCACTCGACTTCTCTATACGTGACTGTGCAGTAGCAACAATGCCGATCGTCGTACCAAGCAAAGCAGGCCAGTAAGGAACTACTTTTGATCCCAGATTTTTCAAGACATCCTCCAAGAGCGACAAAAAACCAACGGCCTGCTTATCAGACAGACCTCCCGATTCCATCTTAAAGCAGTCCAGGTGGAGCACGCGGTCAGTAGTAATACTTTCGCCGAGCGTCCTGTCGCGACCTAGCGGCTGCAACATTAAACCAGAAGCCCAAGTTCCTTGTCAGAACACGAAGCGAGAGTATTTAGCACTGCCCCCCTGCGCCCAGCACCTCCGTTTCTATCACGACCTTTCTTCTCCAGCATAACACCGAAAAGCAGATGGATAATTACGTTCAGAACCTCGGACAGAGCGGCAGATGGTATGTCATCCAGATCGAGAAGGGTCAACTCATCTCTCCATCTCGTTTCGTCAAGCAGCGCTCGAAGACGTTCTTCGTAAGGGGCGAGGAAGGATGACCTGTAGGTAAATAGGCACGACAAAGAGACATTTTGCAGGGAGCGGTCTGGATGCGAAAGTATGGTGATATACAATGATCGGAGCGTGTTTGTTGCGTAAAGAGCTTTGGGATTCGAAAATTTGGAGCCAGGCGATGAGCTTTGACTTTGGTAATTTACTCGGAGTTGTGATACTTTCGCCGTTCAAGGTTAAGAAGTGCGGGACAGGTTCTCGGTTGTACTTTTCCACTAACGACGAGCATTCGGACAAGGTGGAGAGGAGTTGGTGTTCATAAGACGTAACGTCAAACTGTTCCTGAGCAGTCTGGTCCTGAGAAAAGGAAAATTTTAATGCCTTCATTCTGAACAATCAAAATAAAGTTTACCCTGACCGGCCGATTCCTCCCCTTTTCAAAATTATCCCACAAAATAACTGCACGCCTAACATTATGGGCGCTGGGATCGTGCCATGATTTCTCCTCCTCCCAAGGATCGTCATCACTCTGCCCTATGATTTCTTCATCTTTGTCACGAAACTGTGAATCGTCCATTCCAAATCCACCTAGTTCACCTAATGTAACCTTGCGAACTTCCTCGAACAATAGTTTCCACACTAAATCTCCAAACCTTTGGCCAAGTGAAGACAAAGCTGAGGCACAGGGGACCACAAGGGTCGCAAATTGACCTTCAGCTGTGCGATTAGCCATCGTGCACAAAGGTCCGCCGATTTCTCACCCCCAACGACCTGGCCCACTCGTCCAATTCTCAAGACTCTGTCTCGGACACCCTGTAGGTCAAGTGGGACCTCCTCGCCTTGCAAACACCGCTTGAGGACTTCGACTTGATCGTGCTGCGGACTTATAGGCCTGCAATCAAGTAAGCGAAGGGCAGCCAGCCAAAGGTGTCTTGAATGCGACAGAAGGGATTGGGATAAAGGATTGTAGATCTGGTCGATGACGATGGGTCTCGCAGGGGGGCTATCGAAAAAACTCAGCTTCATGAATGATAAAAAAAAATCCAGTGCTTACGCCGCCTGAACAAGAGCAAATATTCCTTCCAAAACTTCGTACGACGAGGGCCATTTCTCAACGCATCTCCGTGTCCATAAACCGAGATTCACCTTGTCAGTCCATTCTGCTGCTTCTCGCTGGGCGACCGTCTGCATGCAGGGTCCCGAAATACGACCTGCGTAAGTACTCTCCATCGAAGTCGAAAATTGCTGAACATATTATATCAATAAGGGGCATTGTAACTGCACTAGAGCAGAATGATGACACAGCAAGCAAATCATCCAATTCGGACAGCTATAAAGTCCATCAGTAGATTCTTCTCTGTCAATGCAAAGACGTACCTCTTCCTCCGAAATTCCTGCCCTCCAACCAGCAGATTTCAAACGCCCTAGGATAATCGCCTCAGTCTTTTTTTTTTCCAAACCAAGTCGACATCTGTAGGTGAACCAGGCTTTCTCCCCTTCTTCAACGCAGACAGGAATGTAATTAACTCTTTCTGGTGCCGCTCCATTAGTCGTAACTCAGACCGGGAGGTAAGTTTAAAGATAAGAGGAAGCGCAGCCAGCTTCCAGCCACTCCATCCGGCATCGGCAGGACAGAGGTGAAGTTTCATCGTGAAAGAGGATACAGTTTGCGTGAATTCCTTCTGAAGATCGGAAGGGATGTTCCAAATAGGTCGTAGAAATTTTAGTCCCGGTCATAACCAGAGAGGCATGTCACCCGCTAGAACGTGGTGTGCCGAAGAAGGGGTGTGTGCAGTTCAGGAAGAATTGGTAAAGTAACGAGCCATGCATATAAAGACGATTTTTGGGCATCTGAAAACAAAAATTAAGTATGGAACAGAGGTATAAAATGGGAAGTCATCGACCCGTCAACTTCGTGCCCTGACGTACGCCAAGCAAAACCGATGCAATGTCCAGTGCCCTTCTATATTGCTCTACTTCAGGGTTTTGCTGCTTGAAAACCTCACGGAGGCTTTGAACGATAGGTTCGCTCAAGATCGCAAATTGATCGATTGCTGACGTGATGGATTAGCGTGTAAAACTGCGACGCAGCAGGGTATGCGTCAAATTGGGATCTGGTGACTTTGATAAATGATGAGTTAGAAGGTGCTGAGAAAACAGCAGGAGAAGAAGTGTACAAAGTCTGAGAAATAGACTAGAAAAAACATGTTAATTGAAGACGTAGTCACTCTCTGGCATGAATATACCTTGCACGCGAAAATGACTACCCTCGCGCTTGCATCTGCTAGATCTCCACTGGCAGCAGATTCTGCCAATAGCAAGACGGCTTTCTCCCTGGACCCAGCCTTCAACCGTCTTAATACTCCAGCCCACACCTCTGCCGGGTTTGTTGGATCTCTGGTGAGCATTTAGGTAGAACTGCGCGTAGTTTATTCCATGTCTCATCCGGCAGATCGGGATTCACAGCCGGAATAAGTAGGTGGGTAGATCTAAGAGGTGCTGTAGAGTGGTTGGATAAACGGGTGAAATCGTTGTGCGAAGGTCCTAGGCCGTTTTCTGCAAAAGACTTCGAAGACAAATAGTTAGGAATGTTGAAAGCGGACGCACTCCAGCAGCGGTCTGAGTCCTTCGTCATCTGATGACTTGAATGCCTCCAACCATAACTCATATAGCTTGTGCCAGCTGTGTAGAAGAAGTGGCATGGGCGCCGACATCCCATCTGTTTGTCTCGCAAAGTCCAAAAAAGTTCGTGCAGGATTCAGCTGTCTCCATTGGTTCAAAGCTTCGTGGAAATGTGAATCATTGTCCTATGAAATTTATCAGAGAGGCGAGGCAAATAAGATAAAGAAACCCACTCCTACGTCAAAATTTTGCTGGAACGCTGAAGGAGCATGCACTTCCTTCAGCGTATCGTTGTATGATTGATACTATATATGGTTGTATTGAATCAAGATGCTGTTCAAATTGGCACAGACTGAATGAACTACCTTGAATCGTTTTGTCTGGCGTTCATGATCAATGCTCAAGGGTGCTTCCATTTCCACCTCAAAAAATCGCCTTGCACACCTATGTTATGATAGCGGTTGAACAAAAGAGGCTGGGCTCGAAAGATGTACAAGTAAGACGGTGAAGCAGGAAATCATGTTGGTCGTAAAGTCCAAATTTTATGAAACGAGAATACCGGCCCGGTAAATGACTTCGAAGCGAACACATAAAGTATCACTGACGCTGTCACAATTAGACAACAATTAGACAGAAAAAAACTTCATCGGCCAAATTGCCGACGCCATTCACAGAACCTTGCTCAAAGCTAGAGGCAACTTCAATCCATCTATCAGACCTAATGCGGTTCGTCCTTCTTCGTTACTTTACTAAAAGTGAAATAGAATTCACTCACCTCACGTCCAGCTCATAACCGACAAAACTAACGTGAAGAACGTCATCGTTCTCCAGAAGTTATCAGGATCAACGGTGAAAGCGGAAAAGGCATTCCTGAATCAAACAGTCCCTCTAAACAACATCTACGACCACGTCAAGATGGATGACAAACAAACCGGTCTCGTAACTATCCAATACTCACCTTTCTACCCTGATAGCATGCACTAATTACACAATCGCAGAAACCGACCAACGGTAACTTAGGTCAATGGGTGGACTCTAGCGCCACGGCTGACGCAGACCGTTCTCCGTCCGACTTAATTGTAATCAGCCTTTTAAAAAAATTTGATGTGAATATCTAATCTCTCGCGACCAAAGACATGCCCTCACCCATAAAACAGGCGCCCAAACCAGTGACTGCCTCCAGCCGAGTGACGGCGCGTGTCCCCCTCACTGACGATGACGATGTAACCATTGGGAAGGGAAAGATGAAAGAGTCGGGACCTCCTGAGCCGAAAGGTAAGCTCGACGAAACCGCAAATACAAACCACGTGTAAACCAGAAACATAGTCACCCTCGGAGCATTCTACGACCCTAAACTCTTACACGACTACTCCCCTGACCTCTTCGCATTGGAAAGAAACAAAGGGGTTTAACATGATTATAGAGACGTTGACAACCATCTCATCCCCGCTTGGAAGATTGAAGGTCTCTGTCCTGGGACTGTCGTCCTGGTCTCCGGGACTCTTCATATCTACAACATCGACAACACAACAATTGCAGGATTTCGTCGTGTAAGCATACACCCTGTAATCACTACAAGGAGCTGACGTCACCAGTATTATCAGATCAACGCCAAACAAATCAAAGTTCTCGCCAATCCCTTACCAGACGACGGAGCCCCAACCCACTCCGCCAAAGTCCATCGTTTTCGACGACTTCGCGTTATTTCCTCCCAAAAAACGAAAAGAGACCAGCACACCCACGAAAAAGAACAAAAGGGTCCCTGATGATTTTGAGATGTTAGAAGACAAGTAACTGCATCTCCGCCTCTGATCAATTTAGCCACTTCTGTTGTTCGAATTGTATTTGTAGTCCCTTGTGCTCAACTACTTCCACGACGTCACCCATCGTTCCGACTGTACTGTAATCCTCTACAACGACTCTTCCTCTCCCATTTGCCAACCAAAACTTATAAGGTTGTGGGCATTGCCGCTCGCCGGCCCTAACCTTATAGAGCTGTGTATGACCATTGGTGTGTCCAGATTCCGGCCCGGGGAACGAATTGAGCCTCGATCCCTCGACTCGAGAAATAATAAAAGTAAGTGAGTACAGTCGTTACCGATTGTGGCAGCAGCCATGCTTGCTCAACCGTCGAAGCAGAGGAAGAAATGTAGTGAAAAATGGTCATAAAAATTAATCCGATAGAAATTCATGTCAATGTGATAAGCCCATCCTACGAATCTTAAAACACCTTGTACATCATCAAATTTTTAGAAATTATCTATCAAACCAAAAAAACCAAATATACAAGCTACAAACTACAAGGAATCGATGAATGAGAGAAGAAAAAAAAAGGAAGCCATCATGAATCTACGGACATAGCGATCTCATCCCCCTCTTCATCCTCATCCTCGTCCTCTTCTCCGATTCTTCCTCTATCCACAATCCCTGCGGCCCAACCCGATACTTCAACGCCTCCCGTGCCCTCTCCACCCGTTCATCAACCACATTCAACTCCTCACCCCATTTGCTTCCCACAGAGCCCTGAAAGAACCTCCGCCTCGTCATCAAATTTGTGTTCAAGCCCCCAACAGAAGGCATCGCCTTTCCATTAATCGGAACCGGGATGGCACCATACTCGTAATGCTCAAACCCTCCCTCAAATGTAGGTGCATCAAAGTATTGGCCGGTAATGAGACTCATCCGTTTTTTGGTTGCTCCACTTGGAGGGGGTTGACTAGGACTCCCAAAGCGTCCACTGCCGTTGACGACGCGGGAGACGGAGGATGAACGATGATAAACACCTCCGCTTCCGCGACGCCAGCTTGCTGATGAGTCGTCCGATTCCCATTCCTCAGAACGGAGGATTCATCTGTTGTCGAGTCACCATCTTGAAGGTGGTACACACACCTCGCGTGTTCTATTTTGTGTTTTACGCATCAGGAATTGACGGGATACAATGAAAAGTGAGATGACAACGTACGGGCCAGCTTCTTGTCCAGTTCGTCTCGTTCTTCCTGGTCGCCTTTTCGAACCCGAGGTGATGCGACAGACTTTCTCGAGGAACATCTTGCATTTGAACCGATGGCGCAAAGGTGAGCTCTTGTAATTGTTCTAGTGCCGTTGTCCTATTGAAACCGGTGTTCATGTCCACAATTTACCAGAAAGTATAGTGTACACACCGGATAACATCCAATGAGCCATCTTTCGTGTTCAAATCCTCCATCTTATTCTCAGGTACCTCCAGCCGATAGCTCGGACCAAACCACTCGAAATAGTCATTCCAAGGCAAGTTGGGATCAATCTCGTTCTCTACTCCAAGCGCGCAAGCAGTCTCGTATGTCCACGTCCTTGCAACATTTTTGACGGTGTATCCTCCGCCAAGGAGGATGAAGGGTACGTTTTGTTTTCTGATGAACTGTACGCAGTTTGCGTGGCCGTGCATGGTGAGGGTGAAGCAGCCGAGTTTGTCTCCGGCTAATGAATCGGCTCCACATTGAAGAACAACAACCGAAGGTCGAAAAACTTCCAGAATTTCTGCGGACCTAGAAAAGCGGAAAACATTGAGATTTGGGATAGGAAAACGCTAAAAAATCACGTACGGGTTCAAAAACACCTTTGAAAGCCTCGTCCGGATCCGAGGCGTCGACGTTTTGAGGTGATGGGACTTTTTCTCCTTCACAGGGGCTTTGAGAATGCCAATGCTTTTAGTCTTCAGAACCTCGATAGGGAACGCCTGGTTTGGTTAGTCACTGTCAACGAAACAGTTGAGCGAGAGGAGTTCGTTGATGATTGGACGCGTCGCTTATTCATCAGATTCCGTTGATTTTCAACCATCTCAACGCATCATACCTCTCGCCACCGTTTCCATTTGATTAAGCTGGCTAGTCTCCTGGCGCCTTTGCCTGTGATGACATCGTCTTCTATGCCCGAATTTCTTATCATCACGAAAGTGGATTTTAACGCACTCGCCGCGAGTCAGGAAAAGGATCTACTTTTATTGTCGGGTTCGCTAGTGACCCGGACGACAATAGTGTTAGGTGTAAAGTACGTGGTCGTTCTGTCTTCAGTCACAGTCCTTGATCAAGCCTGGCCTCAGATTTCCTGCACCGGAGCATATCATGGGTTCCTCGAAGATCCCAGTGATCATCTACTATGACCAACAAGGCAATGTGCACAGGGACGCAAGAGGATCGGGGAAGGGGGAAGGGGAAGGGATAAGCGATCAATGTTCCTTTGAAGGATGGGATTACGAGGTTCCTGGTCTCTGGGTTCTTTCTTATCAACGATCTTGCTTTCAGGCGGCCGCCAACTGGTAGTAGCTTGAGTACCAACAAGAAGTTGTCCTTACTCTTTGCTGGTAATCTTTCGGATGACGACCTGCACATCTGGGTGAAAGCGCCTCCTAGTATGTCCTCACTGTTCTCCTTTGAACTTTTCTGAGATTTATAAAGGATCAGATCCTGCGCAACTTTTCTCACTCAACTGCTTTGTTCTTGGTGACAAGCCGAATGTGGTGTTTCCCGTCAAGATTCCGAAGACCGAAAACATTGGCATTCTCAAAAAATTGATCAAGGAAGAAAAGGCCCCTGACCTCAATCACGTCTCTGCCTCGAAGCTCACCTCACCCAGGTCTCCCTACCCATGGATGATGACCCAGAAGAAAGTCTTAGAAAAGTTGATCTCGTACCGTTGGGGCCCCTCCTACCGATCTCGCAAGTTTTCCCTCATGTCCAAGACAATCGCGTGCACATCGTCGTTCGAGCTTTCAAGCACCACCTCAAGGTCGGTTTATTTCCACTGTTCTCTACATCACAGATGGTCTCATTGGACTTTAGAGGGTTCGATGACCAAAGAAGCGATAAAAAAGACAACGTCAGTGGTTTGCATCAAAGTGCATGAAACTTCTTCCTTCTCTCGCTTTTTTCATTAACAACACTCTAACAGGGTATAAAAATCTAATACCATTCCTTTCTGGGTCTGCTTGCGAACTCGAAAATAAATATTGATAGGGATTTCAGCAAAAGATAGGTGGCTGCCGGAGGTGCAGTGGGGCACACCAGTGGGCATTGTGGTCGACATCAAACAACTTGAATATCTATCCATTCACCACTCGTCCAACGCAATGCATTCTCCTCAAGCAAATTGATGTACACCTCGATAAAATTAGTATAATTTCCATTGTGGTCACCAAGTACCCTCAGCGAATACATTCACAACACGATGCGACAAGGAGGGTCCCACTTGGAAATATACCACATACTTCGCTACCGTTCCATACCGCTTGGTACCTTACGTGCAGCACCGAGGAAGACCAGATCTTGGATTTTCTTTGGAATGGCATGTATGGAGCACCATAGGCAACGACTTGACGACACGGAGAATGCGAGTAGAACCACTAATAAGGACAATTTCGTGGACACTAGATTTGTTGATCTTGGAATCCTGGAAGACTACTTCGACGGATTCGAGCATGTTTCTAGGTAAAGTTCTTCGAAGCAGGCACGAGTAAGGGAGTTGTAGGAATCAACGTTGTCATGAGAAATTCAATTTCGATTGAAGTTCGGATGATCGATGAGAGTGTACGCTTCAACGGCACGGAAAAGACGGAGGGCACGAAGGTTAGATACCCTTGTCATGGCCGAAGGTGATAGCAGCGGTAGGTTCGTTGATAATTCGGAGAAAGTTAAGGTGATGGTTCCAGCATCCTAAGGGAGTCATTGAAGTAGCCGGTCGCTTTACGTTTTGGCAAGTGTAGAGTGGAGGAGTTTCTATAATAAACGAGTTAGTATTGATATAACAGACATAAAGAAAGAAAACAAACCAGTTGCTTGGTACAGGCGAATTGGTGATTTCTCTATCCCGTTCTCTTTCTTGTTCCCAGGTCTGCTTCTTTCTCTGTCTTTGGATGATGGCTGAGGGCGAGAAACGATGGTGTGAGGATGTTGAACATGCCGGCAGGGTGAATGAGGTGGGATTGGGAGACCCTCTCGCCCGTGTTCAAATGAACATGAAATGATGACAAGGGGAAGTCTCTCCTCGCCTTGTCCAAATGCGTGTCCAAATGCGTCCAAATGAACGTGGGATAACGAGGAAAGGCCCTCACCGCCATGTCGAAATGGATGCTACAAGGCGAGGAGATTCTGCCTTCTCTCCTTGTCTAAGTAAAACCAGCACAACGAGTCAGTAGAATATATAAAAATAAAAAATTTGCAGGCATACCTTGCAGAGTGAAGCAGCCTGGACCTCCCTATCCATCGTGTTTATGGTGTGTTGGCTCATATACGAGCGCAAGCGCGAGCCCTTGGTTTTGTTGTGGTTGGTTGTGGTGAGGGGGGTGGTGAACAGAAACAAGTGTATAAGGAATTGCGGGCCTGCTTGTGGGTCAATTTGGATGATTGAGATTTTGTCTGGTAGATACATCAGTGCTCTGCTCAATTGCACGTCGAAGGTGACCTCGATTTGTGGGAGGAGTTTGGGTGATTGATGAGGGGCTACGCTTGGCACGCTCACAAGCGGTACCGAGAGATTGGAGGGCACGAGGATTAAATGAGATGTCCTTCTTGTGTTTGCGTTTGAAATCTTGGATGAAGAAGTTGAAGAGACACTTATCGAAATCTCCATCCCCAAAGCGGGTATCACCCCTACCTCCAAAAACGAAAATGAGAATGTTGCGTTCGCCGGTGACCTTCTTGTTGAGGCCCTACACGATAGCAGCAGCAGTAGGTTTGTTGAGAATGTGTAGCCCGTTGTTGAAGTATGCGGAACGGTGACGACATGAAATTCCTCGTCTTCACTGCGGTAGTCTACGCGAACTTAAGGTTTGCCGGCCCTCTTCATGTTTTTTGGATAGGCAGACGGCAAATGAGCGACGACCCCTCCTGGCGTTCGTTGAATTGGCAAAAAAAGACGGGGAGGGGAACAACCCTCCTCGTTTACTTCCAAGGGCAGTCGGCAAACACGGGACGAGTGAACGAGGAGTGCTTCCCCTTTCCCGATGCTCTAAGATCTGGAAAGTAAATAATATAGGTACATAATAATAAAAAACTGGCAATTTGGGGGAATGGGCACGGCGACCCATCCCCACCTTCGTTGTTGTCACTCCTGTGCCCTTTGCGCGAAGTGGCGAGCCTGTGGCGTGTTGAGTTGGCGCGGTTGTTGGGCGAAATGGAGTAAGCACGCATTTCCTTGTTACTCGCAGAGAGAAAAAAAAGATTCCCTTCGACTGTGATCCGTCTGCACCTATCAAGATAGCACCTTCCCCCGTTTTCGAATGAACCCTGACACGACCGTCTGGGAGTAATTCGTAATTCAAGAAGGTTGATCCCAATTGACCTCGAAGTCATGAATTAACCAGTTACGGAATTTGGCCCTTAACGCGTTGATGGAGTAGGCATCCCGCTTGTTTACTGATCGGCGAAAACGGGACCTTCAAAAGACTGATAAACCTCCTTCATATGGCTGTTGAACAAACTTCATATGGAGTTCGATGGGTGACACTAATCGACTCGCGGCAGAAGGACTGCGAACATGTTAGAACGCAATGAGTGGACGATGAAAAGTATTACTCGTGTAGGAGAAGAGACCATCCTTGAGCGCGTGCTTGAGTTGAGGAATCTCTCAAATAACTTGAACGGGATGCCGGCTGTTCGGAGGGACTGAGCAAGAGTCAAACCTCTGAAAGTCGGTAAGCCACATATGAATGGTCAAATTGTAGAAGCTTGCCTGAGACAATGATAACAGTAGGCTTGGAAGAAGACATGTTGGCTCACTGACCCCATCATGCCAGGTATTTCAAACGAACGCAATTGATCCCTGGTATGTGACACTGATAATCAACTCACCTCTCACTTGTTAAAAAAAATCTTAGCATTCAGGATAAACCTCTGTCGAGCAGCTCGACCGTGGTATTGCAAGCGCAGCCTCATGGTTGTCAGAAGAACAGCTACTTACGGTGATTTGTAGAATTGACTTGAGATTACGTACGCCCGTTTCAATGGCAAACACTGCCAAGCAGTACTACAAGATTTTGTTTTGGTACTCTCAAAATGGCCTCTCAAACCACTGATCCATACTCACCGCTCATGAATTGCAAATCCTACTATGCTGAAACCAACTATACTAGCCCATCTGATAACCTAGACAACTGTTGTTATGATCGGTTTCATGTACACGTGGTGTGTACACGTTTTTCTTTTCTTTTCTTTTCTTTTTCCTTTTTGATACGACGGATACATGCACGATATGCGTGGACTTA
>QDKV01005064.1_pt1 | contig 24495 bp, 21 predicted proteins | sample 1861101 | NCBI WGS metagenome assembly QDKV01 (sample SAMN04275158, study PRJNA302643) | Fungus metagenome, whole genome shotgun sequencing project. | isolation source: fruitbody | host: Mallocybe terrigena | place: Sweden | collected 2013 | reverse complement strand
TTATGGGAAGATTGTGCGTTGTTGTGGAACCCGGGGGATTTTGCAAAAAAGTTTGCAACTCCCTAAACATGATAGTAAGTTGAGATGAGGCTTTGCCCACAGTCACATGATGGTCCGCACTCGATCGATGATCATTTGCACCTCCAGGAGCCGCTCAGTATCTGTCAACAGTTCTTCAAGTGGTCCAAAAATCCGTTCAGGCAAGCAACGGATGGAATGTGTTCTTTTGCCACGCGTAAGTCTTCTCCATGCTGCGCAGCCGCGGTCTATCCAGAGTACCCGTTCCAACGACAATGCAAACGAATCGCACTCTTCAACAAAGACCCGCCCGTCAACCACGACCAGCATTCGTGATACCTCACACAACGAGGCCCTAGATTCCATCATGTTGCCCGACGACGGTGATCTTTCTGTTGAGGACACATCAACTTCAGATTATTCTGAGCCAGGTGGCAATGCTCGTTCGAATGGCTTTTTGGATAATGAATCTGTTAGACGGAAGCGGCCAAGAGATGACGAAAATGAGGATTTCATTTCGAGCGAATCTGGCATTTTTTCTACCAGGAAAAAAGCAGGGCATCCGAAGCGAAGGACAGTCCCGACCCATTGCGCGGAAGAGAGCGACTCGGATGATGAAGATGGGACCTTGAAAACTCCAGGGCCATCCGGTGGCGATCCCAAACGACCACTCATGGAAATCAACAGGACGAAGCACGGGGCATGCGAGAAAGTAAGGAAATGGTTGAATCCCAAGTCCCGTGTTGCGATTATCGAAGAAGGCAACGTAATCACATTCACCTTCGACGGTCGTGAATGCACACATTCCTCTGGGTTTGCCTCCGACAAGTCTTCCGAGTCCAAGTCCGATTCGTTTTCCTCGGCTGATTTTGATGACAGTTGCGCCGCTCTCGAAGCCTTCAATATGTCTTTCTATAGACCATTGAATACGGTATTCTGCAAAACACACAGAAAATGCATACCGTTGGGGTCCTTAAAATCTCATATTTCGTCGTCCGCTCTGGTAGAACGGCATTCATACACACTCCCACGTATTCGGAAACACAACGCCATCGAAACATTTCTTTCCCATATTGCATCGGCTTTCAACCTTCCGCATGACCAAACATTTCACTTACAAGGTGCCGATGTAATGCAGTTGCCCAACCCGATTCCCTATATAGAAGAACCTCGCTTGCATTTGCAGTGCCCGCAATGCAAAATGTGGCTCTGTCAGAGCGACAAGGGAGGATGGAAATCGGGCACGCTCAGGCTGCATTTGACGCACAACAGCAAATGCATTCAATTGCTCCAGATCCCTGAATCTGAGAGGCCGGCGCTGAAAGAGTGTTATGGCCAACGCCCTTGCGGATTAGGGGGTCACGGTTATGAAACGCGGGTTCCTTTTGTTGAAATCATTGGCTGGAGCCCTGGCTCAGAAACCCGCCTTTCCACCAAGGAGCCTGAACGGCCCATGGAATCTGTGGATCCATCTTCTCAAGAATATGCCAAAGTCTTGAAGTGGTGCGAACTCATGCCTCGAGAGAGTGCCGAGTGTATTCGGCTTCTTTGCCTGTTGCCAAATCCATCTCAATTCAACACCTCAACCTCTGCCGATTCGATGTTCCCTCAAAATAGGGCTGTCATTCTGGAACGGGGCCTTCATGAAGTTCATGTCTTTCTACGACAATACCTTGAAGAAGCGAATGATTTTGTTGATAGCTGCGATGCTGGCTTGCGCCTGACCTTGACAGAAGGGTCAGTCTCGAAGTGTCCTGTTGTGTTGTCATATCAACTGACAGTTCTCTTTCATATAGAACCAAGTCGGACTACAACGTGATATCTATGTCTGCATATGCACAGTACCGCCATCCTCTTACCCATGCTATTGCGCTGCTGCTACGGTACAAACTTCATCATGAATCTGGTCAACGGGTCCCGGGAAGTTTCGAACTACCGATTACTAAATCTTTGAATGAGACCCGTATTACACTCTATGAGTTCCTTCTTTCTGTGCCACTCGATGATGAAATGGACAGAGCGACACTTGCGATCCAAGTTCATGCTGTTTCAGTCTCCCTATTGAGCGCGAAGTGCAAAGCCGGCCATCGATCTGGGCATATCTTCGATATTACAATTCCGATGGCACTCTATAGGGGCAATGGCATTTATGCAACAGCCAACGCCGCAATGCAATACTGCGCTTGGCTCCAGTTTTGTTTAAGATCAGTAGCAATTCAAGCGACTCGATTGGGTGGTCTGGAGAAGTTATATATTCCCTTTCAAAGGACGATCACCGGCACAGAGGATAGTAAGGTTGTCGAGCTGAATGATGATGGCTGGGGGCAAGGCGAAGAAGCGCTGGAGGAACTGGATGTGATTGGTGATGTAATGTTACAAACAGGAGAGGCCAGAGGGAAAAAGGTACCGGAACCCATCTTTCTTGTGGATGGATTGGAGAGAACGGATGAAAGTCCTTCATCAAATACCTCAAGCCTGGGCTCATTGATAATGGAAGGACTCGGATCTCATCCTTTGGAGGAAGACGCATTGCTTGCGTAAGTGCCAATTTTCTTTACGCAAATTAACTGCTGAAAATATTTTAGGACATGGGAGGAGATTCGGAAGTGGGTGCAATGGGACGTCCAGTCGAAGGAAAACATATCCACTGCTTTTGCTCGAATGAAAAATACATGGTTTTCAATTGCTCCACATGCAAAGATTGCGAACCCAGCAGTCCGTATCGAATGGGAGGAGGATGGTCAGGCATTCACTTTTACCGACAACCAGTGCCTTACACCTCGTAGGCTGGCTCTCTCAACTATCATCAACATGGCTAGCTACTTCAGTGCCCGGGTTCAGGAGTCTCTTTACTCTCTCCTTCCTTCTGGCTTCAGTCACTCACTCTTCGACATTCGCAACCTGAAGGATGATCTTACTGGAACGCCAATATTCGAACAAGAGGCGAATTTTACCACACTTAAGTCTATCATTGATGATCTGCACCACACTGTTCTCAAAGATGGGGCCCGTATGCACGACAGACGAAAAGTCCAATTTTTTCTTGCAAAGGAACAAGAATTCCTTAGCGTACTTCTGGCTGCAATTGTTCTGACAATGGGAATTCCCCTTCAAGCAGCTCAATTTGCTGAAATTCGCTTCAGGGCAAGCTCGGATGGCAAACACTGTTGGAATATATTTCTCTCAAATAACGAAATCTTACTTGCCTTGCCTCAAAGGAGAGTCAACAGTCGCATATACCCTGCCTTAGTCTGGGCTTTCCCGCCGGAAGTTGGAGGATCTCTTGCATTCTATGTCTGTGTTGTCCGCCCGGCTGCCATCAAGCTGATAGAGACAGTCGGAGAGAAACCCCACCACAATCTGTTTACCCACTTGTTTATTGTCAATCGTGCTACTAGGCGGGGAACGCATGCTTGGGATGGGCGACAGATTTCTACAACCATTGAAAACGCCACAAAAGAACATACTCAAATCCGATTGACATTAACCCACGTCCACTGCATCATGAGAGAGATATACAAACACCATCTCCCTTTCATTACGATCTCGCAGCGCATTGGGTCAAGAACTATGGTTGCCAACTCACAAGGGGGCCACACTCAGCTTACCTCGGATTTCCACTATGGGCTCGGTAAATCCCTTCCTTCTGGAATTTCCATGTCCGATGCTTTCTTTTCCTTCCTTGTGGAAAAGAGTAAGGCTTGGCATGGGGTAATAGGAGCATGTCCAAGTCATTGGAGCGTCTCGGAAAGTATCAGGAAAATCTCAAGCGTGAGGCACAGATATAATCTCTCTGCTGCTTTACACCGTGCTCGTTGGCTAGTATGTCGCTTTTACGACTTCTCAGGGATTCTTGATCGAAATGCTACAAGGGCGAGGGCAGTTGAAATTCTACATACAAAGTCATACCTGAAATTTCCCTTTGACACAGTAAGCATTGAATGCAGCTCAATCTGTTTTTCATCTGACGTATTGTGAAAGGAGATTATTCAATTTGACAGAGTGATGATGGAAGTCACTGCTGTCATGATTTTTGGACATGAAGTGCCCTTGCAGTTGCCCATGACTGTTGGACTTGACCCTGGCATAGTGTCTGATGCAATTTCGCTGGTACTAATTTGTTATACCATCTGGAGCAAACAATGCTGATGTTTATATCTACAAAACTAGATCATATTGGCCCTTGAGGAGTACGCCAGTGAAGAATATCCTAATTCAGTATTCGAGCTTTACGACAGCAAGACCGTCTCTCTACTTCGAAAAATAAAGGGTATAGTGGCCTTGGAAGTGGAATCATTTGCACAGAATAAGCCGGAGCTTTGGCAGAAACTTGAGGTAGAGATAAATCAATTCAGGAATAATCATTGAGTCCTGAGTGATCCTCAATTGTGATCTAGAAGTCCGCGGTTACTAGTAATGAAAATGGAATTAGTATAGTATTGGGTTGGGGTGGCATTTCTGTCAGTGAAAACTAAAATGGCGGTGAGGGCCCATTATAGCAATGATGCTGGATGTTGCCAGCAATTCTACACTGAAGAAAGTCCACTACACATCCGCTCTCAATACCTGCACCGTGGCACGAGCCATGTCCGACGTCAGAGAAACACTAGACATATATATTATAAGCCGAGAACGAGAGAACAAAGCATGAGCTTACCTTGTTGTGGGTGTTTGTGCCCAGTCACCTCCGAACCGTGTCCGACGTCAGAGAAACATATTCGGGCACGGTTTTTGATACGGAAACATACTAAACCTATTAAAAATAGATTGTGAGTCGAGAACGAGAGAACCAAGCCAGGCTAGTTACCTGTTAAAAGATATTGGGCACTTCCGACGTCAGAGAAAAATGTTTGGACCACTTTGCCACCTCCAATGGATTTCCTGGTCATGAGGCTATTGGGAAACATCTCAGGATGGACCAAACCCTAATCATTGTGAAATCCTCACCAGTACCCGAGACCAGGCTCAGTCGGGATTCCGACGTCAGAAGGACTGAAAGACAGGAGCTGACAGAAATCCAACCAATCTTGCAAGACAAAGGTTGAATTTTGAACGGAGAGATCTGGTAGGGAATGCGCAGCTTCGAAAACCGGGATGAATGTGGCCCGCGTCTGCTCTGCTGTGACATTGGGTGATGCAACAGCGATCTGGAACCCCTGGGCAGATACGACACCATGACCTCTGTAACCTTGCTCGACGAGCGAGGGAGTCATACGGATGACCTCCGTGAACAACATATGAGCTGAGTCGGCGTTGGTGGAGTTGACCGAAAGAAAAACAACGGAGAAAGGAGTGGAGGGGTGGGTTTTGTAAGTTACTGAAGTTACGACGCCCCAGGTGCCTTCACCTCCACCACGAAAGGCCCAGAACAGCTCCTTGTTGCAGTAGGCGTTCGTAATGATGTGATTACCGTCTGCAGTAAAAATTGTGGTCTCCAAGACGTTGACTACGCCTGAAAAAATAATCGCGTGAGCCTCCTTTCCTGGTTATCAGGGAAGATTTTGTTACCGAGGGCATAATTTGGAGAGAGAGCACACCGCCTCTTGGATCCAGCCACCAGCACCGACGCTCCCGCTTCGACTGAAACCTACTATGATCCGATTCCGTTGCCCGTGACAAACATCAAATATGAAAACATACCCAAGCTACAATCATTTATCAAGAATTTTTTTCCCCCTTCACGTTGACAGGAATATCAACGACACTACCATCATCAAGTATCTCGACGTTTGCTATAACTTTCCTCTCTGAAGGGAGTTTCCACTTAGCAGCTGAGGTAAAAAAGCAGTTTACAGTTACTTACTCTTTTTGCGAAGTTGATCGCCATCGCACTCTGTCAGATCGAGAACGCTGTCAGCAGGTTTCCCAATCCCCCTGTTCTCCACTTTCGAGTTGTATCTGAACTCGAGTTTTTCTCGGAAAGAAATAGACGTCGACCGAATTGGGCCATCCTGAATTTCATGGCTTTTCGGGGGATGCACGGATCGCGCTGGACTTGTTTTTTTGTGAGTGACCCTTAGACAGGGAAGTGACCAACTACACCTTTGGTAGAATCCCCTTCAGTAGAATTTGAAGTAATCCTGGGCATTGAAGCAAGGTATTCCTATAGGCCATCAGTAATTGCTAAAGTCAGGACTGTTTTCAAAACCTCAATATCCCGCTCAGCGAACCACTCTTCGAAGGGCAATAAGGGTTGGGCACGGTCTTCTGTGGGGGCAAGAATAGAAAATCTGCGTCTTTCAGCTATGGAGGGATTGGGTATCTTCAGACAACAGGTGTAATGCATATGTACCTTGTGACGCCGAATGGCCTCGGTCTTGGAAATACAGCCATCAGGGCGAGTGAGAGAATAGAGATAATTGTCTGCTGATGAACTGCCTGTGCTTTCGACTCTTGTGCGTGAATGCAGAACGAAGGGGTGATGAGGAAGTTCAAGTTGGATGCGTCACAACTCCTTTGTGCAGTCACACGGGTAACAAACGCGCTCTGCTGCAGTGAAAGGAAATATACTATACAGCATTCGTTGCTTTCCTCGTTTATGAGCGAACATACTGAGCTAAGTCGTTGAGTGAGTTGGGCTTGGATGCAGATCATTTCAGTGTGGGATTCAGTTCTCTCACAGCAAATGCACCTGCAAAGGTTACACAACGATAAAAGCTGTTACATTTATATTCAAAAATAGATCGACAAGACTGAAGTATGAAGTACAACTTTGAGAAGTTGAGTACACATATTTCCGCAGGTTCGAATAAAACTTACTGCCACAAAGTCCTCCGGGTCTTATCTGTGCAGCAACCAATTAGTCCCTTTATGGAAGCGTCAGGAAATGCAACACATACCAATACGCCGTGGCCGTGAATGTTTCCCTGTGTGGGGTCTTCCCAAATTTAAAGCAAAGGAACGAGAGGCAATCGGGGCTAAGCGACTGCACGATTCCCAGGGACGAGCAATGGTGGCACGGTCTGCGCCGCGATTGAGAGGTGACTTGTCGCAGAAAAGTTTGTTGCGGATGCCGTTCGCGCGCGTTGACATTCTTCATCACTTCTATCCTGAGAGACTCCTGCGAGATAATTAAGGACAAGGCTCAGAAGTTCGGAAATATTTGGTCTCGTTATACCGAAATTCAATACGAGGTTTTATTCCTGAGGTACGAGGGACGGCGCATTCTTCCTCCTCACTTTCTGTGTCATCGTCTTCGCTGTCTTCGGCGCCATCCTCTGCATGATTCAGACCTGCCTTCAAAGTTCGTTTTGCTTTGGCTTCTTCTCATTTTCATTCGCGGACGCAATGATAATGTTTTCTGAATTAAAAGATCACTAGGTCTATTGTCCTTGAGCGTTCGGTGATCACCATTTACAGAAATCTGAAGGCAAACACTAACCTTATGATATATAATGTGGCAGCTGCCGCACCTCTCAGGTAAGGTAAGCATTGAGAGAATTATACATTATCTCACAGATTCTTGTTACAAGCATAGGAACAGCTGCATTTGTTGCAGCGGATTACATACATGATACAACCTGATGTGGTATTGCAATGCAGGACTGCATGCAGCATTATGAGTCCTGTAGCATGTTGCATTTCTGGTATTCGAATGGAATCTGCGCCTTGTAATCAAGAACACAGGGTAAGTCTTCGGCTTCTTTCTCCCGAAACAGATTCAGTTACCTACGATAACGGTCAGTTCTGGTAGTGAAGGCCCGATTTCTCGCTGACGAAGACGTGTCTGGCGACAGCATTCACCTTCGGTGTACAGTGGTTCGAGGCCTATGAGGAGTGGCGTCGCATTTGACTCAGGTCCAACAGTTAACGCCCAGTGGTTGTCGGATGGCCGCCAATCATTTCCTGTGAGATTATCAGTAGTATAGGTGTCAATATATGCTACAGATGGGTATAATTTGGTCATGATTTTCCCTCTATCTTTTTTTCGCTGGGGTAGAAAGCTTCGTTGAACCATTGACAGGAGGGTGGGCCCAAGGACCGTTTCTGCAGAGAAAGAGGATTTGAGGGGAGGCTGGAGGGGAGAAGAGAAGAGAAGAGGGATATTGTCGCATTGGGCGTGGGTTGAAACGTTGAAGCCGTGGCGCTGGAGCTTGTTGAAGCTTGAAGTTCGGGGCATACCTTCATTCCTCTTCAACGACTTCGCGGATGTTTATTGAGTCCTGAACAGTCAACTCCTGGGAGTCGTCTGCTGATAACAATTCTTCGAAGGCATTGAAAGTCTGGATAAGACACTAACAGGTCAGTGCGAATACGTCTGAAAGTATATAAAAAATTACCTGCGCGAGCGGTGCGGTTGCTGAGTAAGACTACTGAGTAAGTCACAAGAGATAAACAAAATGTGATACACGAGAAAGGGATCGTTACTTACAGTTGCCTTCTTCAATTGCGAACCAACTCGCTTCCTTGACTATTTGGATTCTTCGCAGTCAGTCCTGACTCCTACAAATTGCGAGGTGCGAGCTCCCTTTGTACATATTACATAACGTGTTATAAAATTTGTTGTTCCGCAGATCACGAACGTCGCGACGCCGTTGTTTCCATACATCAGTAAAGGGAGTCCTTAGGAATTCCCCGTCAGTACGCACTCCATTTTCGTAATCGATTTATACTAACTCACTGAAAGGACTCGTTTCAATGTGCTAACGACGACCGTGAATGACCGCGCGTAATCGCCATGCATCGGATATCTGCAGGACTTTTCTAGGTAAGTAAAGCAGCGGTGATGGACTACTCAACTTGGAGGTATTGAGAGAGCCTGGCGTTGCACGAGTAAATGCCGGCTTAAATTAATGCCAGAATCTGAAGGTATCGAACCGTCCATCCAGATCGAGTCGCCTACATACGTTCTCGCCTATGGACCACCCCTCGTATCGATCGAAACTATTAAGTTTGAATTTTGATTATATCTGCGCTACATAATATTTGTGTTTTTTAGGGCTTCGGTAGCAACTTTGTTTGCTAACCCGAGCTAGATCGAAATCCCTGTCGACCGCAAGTGAAAGGAGGTCTATGCAACTGTTCCACATGAGGCTAAGCAAGAGACTCAACTCCTTTGCACACTTGGTGGATTCTATCGCGGCGTCATCGTCCGACATGGCCTGTCCCTTTGTTTTGGGAAGACCCACACACCGGGGGACTATTCACGGCCCGTATTAGTATGTGTTCCATTTTCTAACGCTTCCATAAAGGAATTCATTGGTTGCTGCACAAATAAGACCTGGAGGACTTGGTGGCAGTTTCGCAGACGTGAGTTTTAATCGAACCTGCGGAAATTTGAATACTCAACTTCTCAAATTTGTACTTTATACTTCAGTCTTGTCGATCTATTGTTGAATATAAATGTAACAGCCTTTATCGTTGTTTAATCTTAGGAGGTGCATTTGCCGTGAGAGAACTGGTGAATTCCACATTTGGAAACCACCTGCAGCATCCAACCCGCAACTTATTGACTCATTCAACGACTTAGCTCAGGATGTCCGCTCATAAACGAGGAAAGCAACGAATGCTTTATGTCCTTTTACCGCGGCGAACCAAACATCCCCCTGTTGCGCTGCAGCACTCTTTCCAGAGCGCCCGTTCGAACGACACTGCAAAAGAACTACAATTCCCATCACAAGCTACGAAGAGCTGCCAGTCAATTTCGACTAGTGTTCCCTCCGAAGCCGTTGTCAGTGTTTTGGACGACAGCATTTTCACCGACGCCAGGGCCTACGACTTCTCCGCTGTCACGGCTTCTGACGACGACGAACTCTCGGTTGAGAATAAATCGGATTCGGATTGCACTGGACCAAATGGCAGTGTTTATTCGAATGGCATTTCGGATGAAGATCTGCCTGTTAAATTTGTTGGACGGAAGCGGCTGAGGGATTACGACGAAACTGAAGGTTACGGATCGATTTTAACTACGAGGGGCAAGGCGAAAAGACCCTCCAAGCAACGTCGGAGAGAAGTCCTTATCAACGACTCAAGCGAAGAAGAACAATCCTTGAAAGTTCCAGGGTCACTTAAGCCCAAACCGAAAGGACCTACCAAACCCTCTGCATTTAAGGCTGTCGTAAGGAAAAGGGCAGGGCGAAAGCATACACAGTCCAAGCCAAGCTCCACTCCGTCTTTCTTCAGCGACAACCGTCTCTTCGTTCACCCCCAAGGAAAGAATTACAAGTTCACCTTTCAAAACCACATCTGTACACATTCATTGCCACCCGACATTCACCAGGGCGCCCTTTCAGTCCCTACCAACAAGAATGGCCCCAACCCCATCATGCAAAACTCCTCTTCCGATTTTGATACCAGCTGCGTTGCATTAAAGGGCTTCAATATGTGCTTTTTTCGACCGTTGAACATGGTCTTTTGCAGAACTCATAAGGTGTGCGTGCCTCTCTCGTCGCTGAAGACCCACATCACTGCTGGAACCCGACAGAGGCATACTGGTACGATAACGGGTCCTTTCGGGACGAATCTCATTGAGCCTTTTCTTTCCCATGTGGCATCTGCCTTTCATGTCTCGCTCACTCAAACATTCCATTCACAGGGCTCGCGTACAAAGCAGCTCTCGGAGCCCATTCCGTATATGGACAAACCTGTGCCCTATCTGCAGTGTCCCTTATGCAAGAACTGGCTACTTCAGAGTGGCAAGGGTGGGTGGAAATCACCGGCTATCGGGCAACATTTAAAGCAGAGCAACAGTAAATGTGCTCATCTGCTCGAGATTCCCGAAGATGAGAGACCAGTGCTAAACGAGTGTTACGGACAACGCCCTTGTGGAACGCGGGGTCTTGATCACATTCCTTTCGTTGAGATCGTCGGCTGGAACCCAGAGACTGCACCGCGATTTACCACTGACTCTCGTCCTAATGAACAACTTGCAAGTCCGGCCAAACCCGAAACACCTGCAACTGATCCGGTATCACAAGAATACGTCGAGAGGTGCAAGTGGAACACCCGTTTTCCTGCCTCTACTGCTGAAGCTCTTCATGAGCTATGCCTCCTTCCAAATCCTTTTCTTTTCACAAGTGGGGATGACGACGAGGAGAATCAGAATATAGATGAAGAGACTCTAGAACGAGGGTTATATGAAGCTCAAAATTTCCTTCGGCATTACCTTGAAGATGCCAATTTTTTTATCAACACTTGTGAAGTCGGCTTTCGAAGCACCTTAACCAGAGGGTAAATTCAAGCCGCGTTACATCTCGACATTTCGCTAATAACTTTCTACAGCACAAAATCTGAGTATCGACAACTATCGGATGCAACCTATCACCATTACTATCACCCGTTCATGCATTCAATGGCCTGTCTACTTCGTTTGAAGTTCCGTTACGACCGAGGATATGAGTTGCCAGGAAATATCAAATTCCCTTTCACGAAATCCCTACTAAAGTCAAGAAACGAACTGTACGAATTTTTGATGTCGACGCCGCTTGAGACAGAGGTGGATCCTGCAGCGTTGGGCGCTCTGGTACACAAATTCTTGATTGCCACATTAACTGCACAATGCAAAGTCACCGACGGTATCGGACATATTTTTGACATTACGGTGCCCATGACTCTCTATGCAGGAAACGGAATGTACCGCAGTGCGTCATGCGCAACCAAGTATTGTGCGCAGACGCAATACTGCCTGAGAACGGTGGTAGTGCACATCGTCCGGCTGGGTGGACCACATATCCTGTTCGAGTCTATGGATAGAGAGGGCGCAAGGGACTTGAATGAGAATTCACCTATTGAGAACGGCGAGGAACTTGAGCAAGGTGAAGATTTAGAGGGTTTAGATGTTGTTGACGACCTGTATTCATCCCAACACTCTGAGGTACTTTCGGAAGGACCAGTTGAGGAACCCCTCCGCTTTATCGACGAAGAGGACGACGACGCCTTCAAAAACACAGGCCCATCATTTTCTAACCCTGCAAAATCAGACAAAAATCAAGGCGACGATAAGTTACTTGTGTAAGCCTCTTTTTAAAATCCATGGTATGGTAGCCTCATTTCTTTTCCATTAGGATGCTCGACGATTATATGAAGTGGATTGAATGTCGGAGTCAGTCCAAACACCGAGCAGCAACCGCCTTTTCTAAGATCAAACAGCTCTGGCTCATCATTCACCCATACAGTACCCAAGTCAATGGCAATACAAGAACCATTTGGATGGATCAAGGACACACACTATTGTACAGCGATCCCGGCTGCCAGAGACCCTTTCGCATTAAGCTAACGAGCTTTTTAGTCATGGTCAGACAGCTGGTTGACAATGTCAAAGACCTTTATAGGTCCTTCCTTCCACCAGGATACGAGCCTCCTACTATGAACATTTCCGACCTCACGGATAATGGATCACTTGGACAGTCTATTTTTGAGCAGCCAACAAATCATGCGATATTTACTCCCCTCGCTGATGCCTTCTATAATGCAGCTATTGCTGATTCAACAAGAAGTTGTCAAGAATTTCATCACCAAGAACAGAAATTACTCCAAGCGCTTCTAGCAGCTGTTTCAGTGACAGTAGGCATTCCTCCACGAGCATTTCAACTTGCGGGGATGTTATATAAGGCAAGCAAGGTAAACTGCCACAAACGGAGTCTCTACATCAAGAAAGGCGTGGTTATACTTGGCTGGGCAAGGGCATCTAAATCGCTGAAGTCCGTATACCAGGCGTCATTTTGGGCCCTTCCAGGGGACTTAGGTAAAATCATCCTCAATTATCTGGGTATTATTCGTCCGGCTTCAATCAAACTACTTCAAAGCGAGAGCATGGACGTTCCTGACAGCTTGAACACACATATTTTCGCTTTTACGAAGGGTCCAAAGTTAAAGAGTTCCGCGTGGCCTAGCACTCACATTAGTACCATCTTGAAAGCTGCGACCGGCTCGAAGATTGGCCTCGAAACATCGCCAGCCCGCCTACGGCAGCTGATGACTGCGGTATTCAGGAAACACTTTCCGGCGTTCATTCAAGCAACACCTTTCCAAACCTTAATCCATTATGCAGGCCACGCAATTCAGACACCCAAGAATATGTTTCATGTCTTCTTTGGATCAAAAGTCAGTGTATCGGACGAGTCAGTTTCTCACCACATAATGGTTAGTCAAGTGTGGCAGGGTGTGTTAGGAATGTTACCAAACAAGTGTGGATTCTTTGCGAGCATCAGAGGACCAAGCGAAAGACAAATACGAGATAACCAAGCTTCTGCGCTGGATCAGGCGCGATGGCTGGTCTACCGTTCCTTCGTCGGATTGGATGCCATCAAGGTCAGGGAGAAAGCCTTGAATATACTGATGATTCGATCTTTTATAGTTATTTCTTCTGAACCAGTGCGTCATACATGTCAGCTGTTATCTTAATTTTCGCTCATGAATCCAAAGCTCGAAGGTGAAGATATTGGTCAGTTCAATGAAATCCTAACTCAAGTTGCTGCTTTGGTTATTTATGGATTTTCTCGGCCGTCCACAGATGATGCGGCGCCAGTCAATGGTTTTGAGCCCGAAATATTAGCACAGGCAGCGAAGATAGTATGGTTTCCAGTTCTCTTGACTTTGCGTTTCCAAACCCTCACACTATCCACAGATCGTACAAGCTTTGCGAGAATGCATCTGTTCGAACGCCAGCTGTCAACACATCATCAACTGTCCAGCGCCAAGTGTAAGCAAGGAAGTTATACAATTTCAACTTGAATCAACTGCTCACACAAGACCAGTGGCATGGAGGCAACTCGGGGTGGAAATTATTCAACATTCATTGAAGACCAGAGGCGGTGCAGTTGCATCTCAGTGTTTCTTGATGCAAACAACTTCCGCGGGCGCTCAATAATGTTAGACAGTCACAACCCCTTTTGTTATTCCGTCAGGTCCAGCACCCGAGTTGAGGAGACCTCGTTAATGTGATTCAGAGGGCCATGCATGCATGCATCAAATTACACGTACTTTGAGGTTCTCAAACATTGGCAAATTTCCCGGTATCTGTGCCATTTTACTCTATACTTCATGCACCCGAAGTACTACCACGATTTCGTACTACTACCAGCAACTCATAATGTTCAGGTCTGTCACAACATCAATTCAGCTATTGAATTCAGTTATCAATGTTTTGGTGCCAAAAAGTAATCCGTTTGAACCGCTTTCGGCAGTCTAAGTACCTAATGTATATTGTGCCAAAAAGCGTTTGCCAGTGTTGACATAGGAATGGAGTAGAAGCCTGAGGGGATAAGATTGACCCAGGTCCAGTGTTACACCATATAAGGTACGACGACGAGCTTTGCTCTGAATCTTGTCGAGAAATAAGTAAACGACTTTGCCCTCGTAATCAGCATTGGCAACGATTTCTGCCAGCTCTGTCTTGCCAAATTAGGAACATGCTGCAATGTTTGGGTGGCAGTGGCTTGGGTGCTCGCTACGAGCGATAGGCGAAGGGATCGGAGGAGGAGACGAGACGGTAGTTACATTGTAGTAGTTACGTATCCAATATGTCACATGTGGAGCCCGTTCGAGTGGCATCTTCTGGGAAAAACAAAGAATCAGCACATTGACCGTCGGGACATGTTTTGCCTACATTGGGAGGGTTTTGGCACTGTCAAGGATTTCCCCACCAAGGTCCAGACGAATCTGTGTAGAGAACGAGTAGAATCATTTCAATCGGACAGCTCCATCCTCCCGGAAAACATTGTGCGTGCTGGTTGGGATTCGTCAACTCGTCAACAAGTGCAAAAAAGAACCTTATCCACTACCAGGTCTTGCTTCCTGCATACGGGGTGCAACATGAAGACTCTTCGTCAACTCTTTCATCCGAAAGAAATAGACATCCATGTCCACGAGCCTTAAGCGATTCGATTTCCTCCTTTCCGGGTTACCCACATTCCCCTGCGACTCCTTCATGCATTCGTACATGATCCCCTCAGTCAGCATACGATGTTCAAATAACTGGCCGACCGCCTCCTTTGCTACCCAACCACCTCGAATCTGACTCCAATTCAGCAAATATTTGTGGAATGCAGTAATAGGGTCTTGGACCGTGGCTGATGCTCTATCGTCCTCCTCCCGAGGCGAGCATACATTTCCCACCAGGTAGCCTCATCCGCCACGTTTTCGATGACCTGGATGAGGGTTCATCCTAGCCTGGCTTTGATTAGTATTGCCATGCTTGTTGGGCCAAGGCCATTGAGCGGAACTGCATGCCAGCAGTGCCACTGACCGAAGTTGCACAGCTCGCATTAGTTCGCATTAAACCGATCTTCACTCCTGACACGGCTAAGTTCACCTTTGAAGACGTGAGATGGTGTCGCAACTGCACGTAGTGAGGTGGTCGTCGAACCAGCTGTAAACGATTGGTTGAAAATCGTGATGACGGAAGTAACTACCGATGACCTAGATGATATTCAATTGACAGGGAATATTTACAGCAATTGTTCCGAAGGACTTGACGCCCTCAGGCGCTTGTTCGACGACAGGGTTCATCATCGACGATGACATAGGCGCCGAAGATTTTTCTATTGATCTAAAGGTCACTGCTCTGATATGAATACGTGAGGTTGAAACCGAAACTACTCAAATCGATGCCGTGTGACTCACCTTGTTGGTACGGCCTGACAAAACTATACCGCGCATTTTCCACGGTTTCTGACCGACCCTAAATAAAATAAATACACGTGCCCCTACTAAAAATAATCGCGTCGCGTCGCGCCAATGCGCACAGGAGCTATATCAACTTCTTGTCGGCTGGCTATTAAATAACTTTCCTCGTCTTAGTTTACAGGCTTATATGGACTTGGAACTGGACTCTCAGCTCAAATCAATTCGGGGTCTGTCTTTGGACGAGCTCAAGATCACTCATCATGACTGGATCCCTGCAGATCTTGCCCCACCTCCTTTGTTCTGGGCATCGTACAACACTGTCGAACTGGCTCTCGGCCTCAGAACTTATGAGTTGAAATGATGTGACACGATGAAACGATGCGACACGATGCGACACGACGCGACGCCATTATTTTTAGTAGGGGCACATGTATTTATTTTATTTAGGGTCGGTCAGAAACCGTGGAAAATGCGCGGTATAGTGATTTAAACTCAGATATACCAGCCTGTATAACAACAGAAACCCGTTTTAACGTCACGTTTCTTCTTATCAGGCTGGTCACGAGCCTAACGTATCGATACGCTCGGTTCGAAAAATGGAACAAACATCACATGACTTATCTTTTTTTAAAGGTGATTTCGCATTTTATACACATCTACAATATTTACTCTAAATAAGTCTCCTATAAATTGTGGATAATGGTCAGATATACCGTTCTATAAATTTTGCATACAGTAGGATAAGATTTGACTGAGTTATAAGGCAGATATTACAAAAAGTACAGTTTACCTTATAACTCAGCAAAAAGTGGTGATTTTTGGAAAGTAAAGACAAATTTACTATCTGTACTCAAATTTCTATAATTTACAAGAGGCCAATTTATGACTAAATGTCGTAGATGTGTATAAAATACGAAATCAGTAAAAGTCAGTTCGAGAGAATCAAGTCACGAACATGTGATCTGTGACGCTTGGCGTTTCATTGAACTTTGTTGTTCTGTCATCTTTAATTTCCCAGTTTTTAGTAATGCCAACCAAATCACAATAGTAAGAAATGACTTGTCTATAATATAGTCATCCGCTGACAAATTTTCAGTGAACTTGACAGGGAAGCGAATATTGCTAGAAATCGTGCTTTATTCGAAGATCTCGGCCTGAAACAAGCTACTCAGGCGCTTGGTAGTTCATCTACCAAACCCACTAAGACTGCCGCAAAGCCCGTACAAGCCAAGCGCGCTAAGCGGGAAAGGACAGATGAACTGCCTGCGCCGCGACGTCAGTCGCGAAGGTTACAGAAGAAATTGAATGGAGATTTGGATGAGACTCCAGAGGAGAGAAAGTTGCGTGAAGTTCGTGAAGTGGTCTATTTCAGTCGAGGTATTTAACTCATATGCGCCCGTTAAAGGAAGAGGAAGCCAAGCTTGAAGCAGCGTGGAAGGAAGCTGAAGAAAAGGCACGCATTGCTAAACGTCCACGACATGACGTTTTGAATTTCAAGACGCTTGCCGAGACTGAATCCTCACAGGATTTGTCGAAGCTTTCTACAACCATGAAAGGCATCGTGCAGTCCAAACGCCGTGTTCCTGATTCTGAGGCTTTCGTTTTTGATCGAGATGGTGGCAACCAGAAAGAGGAGAAGGTGGTGCAGGAGATTAGGGAGAAAGTCCAAAATCTGAGGGTCGTGGCGAGGGCAAAGGTTGTCATGGAACGTATATACTGTGCGGCATACCATCCTGAAGTGACAAAAGATCTAGTATTCTTTGGAGGTTTGTAACTTGCAGTCCACCTTTGACTTCCGTCTGACACGAGAACGCTAGACAAACACGGTCAGCTGGGTATATGGGACGCCAGGGCACCTCCTGACGAAAATGATGAAGATGGGGATATCGCTTCAGAAACTCGAGAAGGAGGGAAATATTGGCGTTTACAATCGCATTGGCCTGCAAATGCCAAATCATCCATTTCGAGCATTAAACTTGACCCGGTTGATTCTCATAACGTGAATTTCACTTGTTTTTCTTTTTAGTTGGAAGCCTGCCTGAAATTTTGAAACTCTAGCTTTATACGAGCTCTTATGACTGTACTGTTCGCAGCCTTTCCTTTGTCACCGGCACCTCCAAGGAAATATTCGCAAACGAAGAAGGAAATATTATCTCGAGCATAGATCTTCCATCAACGGGCCATGAAATGTGGATATCGGATAATTCTGGTGGTGTGACACACGTTGACCTACGGGAAAGAGGGTCGACGACCCGTAGGTACGAACTCTCAGATACCAAAATTGGCACTATCAGCGTAAACCCCACACGGACGCACTTTTTGCTGACAGCTAGTAACAGTCGACTTATCAAGTATGTGCGCTATAAACACGGTTTTATGTGCTACTCACTTTCGCTTTACAGGATTTGGGACGCACGGAAGCTGCATGGTATGCCTGTGACCTTACTTGATCAGGCCGCCCAGGAGACCACGGCGGGTGAATTGACGCATGGCACTCTCGATTTTGATGCCGGAGTGGTCAATAAATATGTCGAGAGCACAAAGGGAAAAGGCGCCCTTAGAGCAGAGTTTCTTCACAGCAAATCTGCCAGCTCAGCTTATTGGGATCCGAGGGGTCGTCAGATCGTTAGCACGAGCTACGACGATAGACTTCGATGTACGTTAGTTTCTTTTTTTAATTGTTTTTTCTGGGGTCTATCGACGGCTTTTTTTCAGTATGGGATATCGCATCGCCTGCTTTCCAGAAAAGTCACACATTTCCCAACTTCAAACCTTTCTGTCAAATTAGCCACAATTGTCAAACGGTAAGGCCCCATAGTTTTTTGTCAATCCCATGGTACTTATATTGGGAATAGGGAAAATGGCTGACAATTTTACGAGCACAATGGAGCCAGAATCCAGATGTATACCCTTACTTTACAGTATGTCTATCTTTTTGTGTTCTAAGTAATCGTTTGACGCGATCCAGGTGGGCAATATGAACCATTCCTTGGATATCTATTCTTGCAAGGTATGCCTTTCATTTCTCGGCCCTCAATGGAATGAGTAAACATCTGCCGCAGGGTGATCTCATTACTCAGCTCTCTGATCGAACAATGTGAGTAATCCAGCAAGATCGTTGATTCATTATCACCAATTTTTTTTATAGGATTAGCGCTGTTCAAGCAGTGACGTGTACCCATCCCGGTCTTGTTGAGCGAGCCGCAAGTGGAAATGCCAGTGGACGAGTTATTCTGTGGGGACCAGAATCTTTGAAGGACGAGTCATAACGTTTCTCTGACTAAGTGTTTTCATAATATTTAATTTTTATCTTTACACCTCGATATGGCTGGTATAGAACTATGGGATCATACATACATATCATCCCAATCATCATTGGGTGGCTGATTTTCTGGTTGAGGTCCTGCTGCGACTGCAATCGCATTGTTCGGGACCTTCTCAATTTCGTCAATAATATTCCACATATCTTCGTCCTCATCCATCACGGAATTCGGGCCAGTAGTGGGAGGTGCAGAAGGGACGTCGGATAAGGATGTATCTATCCCCACGTCGAGGTTTTTCCAAAATTCATCATCATCGTCTTGGAACACATCGTTTGTGCGGCTATCTGCCACTTGTTGTGGTTGATGAGAAAGACCCAAAGTGTTCTGTCGAGCAAGCGGCGAGGTTGGTCGAGGGGGCGAAGAATGTGGTGGGGAGGAAGGGGGACCGACACCTCGATCGCCAGCTTCCGTACTCTTGTCTTTTTGTTTTTGAGAACCTTCGTCGTCGCCATCATCGTCAGAATTAATTTCTATATGTTTTGCGACCTTTCCATGCGCCTCGTCTCGCCACACAGAAAGGGCAACCTTTGAAAAAATTCCATAAGTATATAAAGAGGGATCGAGAAGCCGGAAAACCAACGTTCATTCTCCGTGAGTGGCATAGCCTTTCGATACGCTCGATTGTATCAGAGAAAGTTGTCTTTGGGTATAATTGATGTGTCCAATACTGGTAAATCCGTAGCAGTCGGTCTAGATCTTCAGCCTGGCAGACTATGAGCTCAAGGCCATGACTCATTCAAAATATAGGCGCACCTCACGTCCTTTCCCCTTTATTCTAAAGTCTTTTGTCATCTTGATCAACTGAGGGAACCCATTTGGGCTCAGCAACAGATTTTCGTCAAGTTTGAGCTGCCTCCGGCGCGTTTTGTTCTCTCCATCTCGTTGATTTTCCTGAGGCCCTTTATTTCCTGCATTCCCACTTGTATCGCGTGAAGGGGAACTACTTGGCAGTATTTCGTGCGGTGTAAGAAGCGGCGCGGCGTTCTTTCTGTATCGTGCTTCAGCTTGCCTTGTCAGCTCTTCCTCGTTGACGATCGAAGGAAGAGGTCTTGACTCGTCATCGTCCACGTCCACGTCCTCAAAAAGTGCATCAATGTCGATGTTTTGTGGTGGTGGCGCCATCACAGTGTCTGTCCTGGCATTCGACGGACCAGGCTCAAGATCGTCATCAGAGTCAGCATAGAAGAGGGTCTGTCTTGCGCGTTTTAAGGGTCTATATGGTACCCCCTCCTCATCTTCGTCCTCATCGGCTGCTCTAACCCTCTCTGTACGCTTTGGCGAGTCTTGTACGATTGGCTCGTCCCAGATGGTGGCGTCCATAAGTACACGTGTTATTTTCGCGTGTTTGTTCGCGAGACGCGTCAATGAGCAATCATATCACGTGATTTGATTATCTTTTAACCATGAATATTGATTCTTCTCCAACACCAGTACCTAACCTTGAAGACATTCTTGAGTACTGGAAGACACAACCGGCAAGCATAGATGGTGTTTTAGGTGGTTTTGGCACTGGGGTATTATAAAGGCTTTTATCATAGGACTCAGTAATAAAACTGTGCTTACTTCCTAGTCTCTACCACGCGTCGACGCCTTGGGTTCGCGTCTTTTCTTACTGAATCTCTATCCCGAATTATCCACGGTTCCATCTGCGTTCCAGCCACTTAATTCTTCATCGTCGTCTCAAAGGACGCGCGCTCTGGATGTTGGCGCGGGAATTGGTCGTGTCACCGCCGATGTACTCCTTCATCTCGTCACCGATGTTGTCCTCGTAGAGCCCGTGGAGGACTTTGTCAAAGAGGCTCTTGCACGTGCGCGCGCAAGTGCAGAAGATCTGTCCTCAGGCTTCAAAGTTTCCTGGCCAGGACTCGCAGAACAAACCAAAAGCGTCACCATCCTTCAGGACACCCTGCAAAACTTCCATCCTTTAGCACCACATCGTGCACATTTTCACGATCGCATTGGATATCAACCACCGCGTCCAACCGATGATATTGGAAAGGGCTTTGATGTGATCTGGTGCCAATGGTGCCTCATGTACATGACCAATCCCGATCTCATAGCGTTCCTGAAACGCAGCCATGAATCGCTAGATAGGCATCCCAGAAGTTTGATTGTAGTAAAGGAGAACATCTGTAGTGATGCTGCAGATGGATCGGCACGAGAAGTCTTCGAAGAAGGGGATTCCAGTCTAACTAGGTGTGAACGTTGGTTTATCGAGTTCATGCCGACTAACTTCAGTTACACTCTAGATCAGACAAGGCTTGGAAAGAGTTTTTCAAGCTAGCTGCATTGCACCTTGTACGGGAACAAGTACAAGAAGGTCTGCCCACAGGTCTTTATGTAGTCAAAATGTGTGTATCTACAACAGTGTTTATCATTTCAAGTCTTCTAACGCGTTGTCAAGGTATGCTTTACGATAACATGAAATACATCCCTACCCTCAAAAAGAATTTTTGAATTGAAAGGAAGAATGACGGAACTTCAAAATTTGAAAGTAGTAGTTGGATTGTGCAAAGTTGGGTTTTGAAAGAGCAATTTTGTTGGCGGTATTCGTGGTTCATACCTCTTTCTAAGCCCAGGAAATGAATTCTTGATGAGGAGGTCCAGCTGGGGCCATATTTCATCCGAGGTTGTACCCCTGAAAGTCCTCATCTTCAACCCCTCTGGACGATGGAAGGAAACCTGGTGTGGATGCTGATGGCTTGGACTTGACGCTGATGTTGAAGTGGCTGTCCGGGAATAGTATTCTAGCAGTGGCGACGTCGATTTGTAGAAGGAGTCGAGGCGACGAGTGAATACTTCCTATCATGTGGGGATGTGGTCGATAAACTCTCCAAGAGAAAGACATTACAAATGACTAACCAAATTATCATCAGGTCGCCTGGTCAAAGGTTCCCCAGTTTGATCGTCGAAGCCTTCTACGCGCGGACGGTTGTATGACATATTATAAACACGACCAGAAGGAAGGTGGACCCGTCTATCTGATATGCGACTCAAAATAATATCGTCGGGCACATCTAGACTGACGACAAGCGTCAGTGGCAAATTCCGTTTCCTGTGAATAGTGATCAGTCATGTTCGTGTGCACTGATTCTTAATACATACTTGAGATGCGCATCTAGAAGTTCTCCTTGTCTGACTGTGCGAGGGAAACCATCTAAGATCCAGTGCTGCAGGATGTTAGCATGGGCAATTCCTGAACCCTCATTGAAGCCACTTACTTTGTTCTGCAAAGCATCCAACTTGCTCGTGATAACCTTCACCACAACTTCGTCTGGTACCAACTCTCCCCTCGAAATAATCTGTTCGGCTTCCTTTCCAATATCTGTCCTCTCTGCAATGTGCTGGCGGAGCAGGTCACCAGTAGACAGAGACAGGATGTCATATTTCTGCGCAAGCCGAGCGGTTAAGGTGCCCTTACCCGATCCCGGCTTGCCGAACATCAGCATACGAGCAAAGTGTTCATCCTTCTCTTCTGACACCCCATCGTAGGTGTTCAATGTGAAAACAGATGGTCGACGAGCCGAGGATACTTGTACAAGGGAACGTTGTCCGCTACACGACGTAGAAGGATTTTGTGTCCTCAGAGCGAGTGTTAAGCTGCTTGACGCCGGCAGACTAACTGCGCGCTTGTGAGAGACACCACGGAAGCCATTACGAAGGTTGCTGTGCATTACAAGTCGGAAGGGAGATAAACAGCAGAATGTGAACCAAGAACTCGTGTGTAAAAAAAATCGGCTGGGTTCCCCTAACCTTTATAGATCATGTCATGAGACCATTGGACAAGTTAGCCATACGGAGTTCCCGCCACATTTCACAAGAGACGGATATGTTCGGCATTATATACAAATATGATTACTGATAGCTCCTGGGATTAGGGCAGTGTTAAAGCTATGAAATGAGACCAAATCCAGATTTCGCCTGCTCTTCCGGGCGACGAACATCTACGACTCCATTTCTCGAATCCAGAGCTTCACATATTGGGTCAGCTACGTGGTCAACGTGTACCAAGGGGATAACGAGGGCATTCGCAATCGACTCGAGGCATGGTGATGAATTGGTGCCACTACCTCCGAACAATCCCGAGGAACTCAATGATCGGAGAACACTGGAGCATCTTGGTCAAGCAAAGCCGCTGCAGGAATCGACGGTGTGCGTCTGAATCTAGAATTATCTCCAATCATAGCGTCAATACCCTGCCCCGCAGCCTGTTTTTGTCTCGTACCCCAGGTAGATAATGGCCTTGAGTGTCCTTTTGCAGTGTGGTAGGAACTATATGGCAGGATTCAATTTGATTTCCAGTTGATAGCACGCGCAGATAACAGATGGTCCACGCTTGGGATTCTAAGCCTTGCGAAACGGAAACGTTCCACAACTCTTTTCGAGTTTTTTCCGTGCAAGGGATACAGGAAACCCCTGGGTCAATGATAATACATAGAGATACTGGTAAGGATTTTACGAGCTACGTCAGGGCAATATGAAGATTGATTTCATCTCCCAATGCAGCTTTACAGCGTTTACTACCTCGACACCTCTCCTGATGCAGAGGCCGGGTTGTCTTTGCTTTAATTCACCGATGCACGCAACCGCGTACTCACTCTCAGTGACTCAGTGATCATGTAATTTGTCTCAGCAGATTGCATAAAACCATGTTCAAACCCTCAGGCCGAACAATTAACCATGCGTCCCACTTTTTCATTAACACCAACTTCCACTGGCAGGGTATATTGTTCAGCCTATCAGAACTTCGTTTCGAAGAACCGTCATCTAACGACCCCCCTTCGTCATAACCATCCATTTTGGTCCCTTTGGCGTGACCACTGCTCCTCCTTGCGTTCTGAAGATGGCAATTGCGCTGTTATCGAGCTCGGTGACCCGAAATGGAACAATCAACTGGTGGCAGACGAGCTTACATGCGAGGCCTGTTGTCTCAGAACCCCCCCGACGTCGTTTTGTTGGACGACATAGATACTTATGGTCCATCATCGCTGGGAACGAACATGACAATTTATATGCCTTAATGAGGACGTCATCAACATCTGGGTAGAAGCAGAAGAAAATGATGCAGCAGAACGTTTCGCATTGCTGCGGGCCACGATAGATCACGAACTCGGTCACTGGATGCAGACATTGGTGAGTACCTGCCTCAAGTTGCCGAAAGTCCCATCAAGTTGGAAAGTATGCCGAAACGTATTGGCGCCCCATGGACTGGTGAAGGGGAGGCTGGAACTTTGTGTAGTCGGGGAGGTATAGTTAGTTATGATAAGAATAAGAAGAAGGGTGAGCGCTCATTTAGCAAATTTGAAAAGTGCGATGACTCGCACTTGTACCTAAAACAGTAAGGTATTCCCATCGAAATTCATACCAAAAAATCTGCAATCTTCAGAAATGAGGATCTCCCTCAACCTACGATCTGCTTGCTAGGAGTTGTATACGTATTAGACCTGGGGATCCAGCGCCGATGTTTATCTAAGGGTGTAGTGGTTGAAATAAGTACTCCATTGTGGTTGGTTTGCTGCCGCACCTATCAACTTCATATCACAACATAACTTATGCCTCTCTTCGATCTCGAATTGATGATGTCCAAAAT
>QDKV01005065.1_pt1 | contig 24532 bp, 21 predicted proteins | sample 1861101 | NCBI WGS metagenome assembly QDKV01 (sample SAMN04275158, study PRJNA302643) | Fungus metagenome, whole genome shotgun sequencing project. | isolation source: fruitbody | host: Mallocybe terrigena | place: Sweden | collected 2013 | reverse complement strand
AAGATAGAATTACCAATTGTACTTTCCAGGACTTAGAAAAGTACTCACAAAAGTGTCAAAAAATTATGCTCCCTATGTGGATCGAACTCTTCACGTCAGGTTTGTGTGACTTGCTCGTCACTTGTAGATGAAATGTAGTCTCAGGCGACCTTGATCTAAATTTTTTTGGATTCTACTTTGCGAGAAAGTAAAAATTGTAACTTGCTGATGTGCATTGTGCATCACTACTGACTCAGTCAGTGAGCCGCTCAGACCAATTTAGTATCTCCCAAAAAAAACATATCCATTTTTGGAAATTTACTTGGAATATGCTGCTAAAAAAGGATCATATCTTTGAGAAACAAAACCCTCTCAGACAAATATTATAGTAGAACACAAAAATAATTATTTGAGAGTTATATTATAATACTTGTTGCTGCGTAAATTATTAAATAACCCAAAATAAATGGTGAATGGGGTTGACCTTGATCAAGCTTTTTGGTGGTGTTTGCCTGGACAGAGTACTTATTGTTATATGGGTAATTCTATATTACATCTTGAATGCTGGGTCTTACAGTCATCAGCATTTTGGTAAAATAGATTCCAGGTTTCCTTGGTTTTCACTGGTTTCTGGGTTTCAGAAACCAGGAAACCCAGAAACCACAAACAACTATTGTATCCTATTGTATCTTGATTGTTATTCTACATAGAAATAAAATAAATCTAAATTGTAGTCAAAAATTTGTGGGCATGGTTTCCAGAAAATCAGACATAAGTTTCCAGTTTCCAGGTTTTAACTGGTTTTTGATTGGTTTCCTTGGTTTATCAGGTTGAGAAACCTATGAAAACTATTTTCCTTAAATACTGATGCACCTTCAGATGAACAATATAACGTGTTGAATTTGCGAGGCACATCCTGACAGCTTACAGGCCAGCAACTAGCACTACTAGCAAGCTAAGAGAGGAGGGAGAACGAAGATGTTCTGAATGAATTTATTTAAGATGAGACTAATACAAATTCTGTATCTCCTAAGATGCTTACACAGGAACCGTATCTTCCAGCAAGAGGGACTTGCAAATAGTTGGCATCAACCTGAAGCGCATGCGGCAACGATACGTGTAGTTTTTCTAAACCCGTAAGTACTTTTCGGAGTTAATAAACTGAAATCGAAAACAGAGTTCGAGGGCCTATCACTTGTACAACGTAATGCACAAGGGAACGTCAAGTGATAATGCAAGACAATTATACTTACCCCAGCCTCCAGGTACCTGCAGAAGAAGTAAATGACGGCAAGTGTAAACCATTATCCGAAAGGAGATGAACACTGAACAGTGAAACATGAGGCAACAACTGCGTATGGGGGACAATGGGAGAAGAACAATGGTGTGCCACACTGCCAAAATAAATGATTGGATCATTTGCCTAATTGGAGTTGGTACTGCCATGCAATAGACGGAAATGTCATCAACCTCGGAAATAATGGGCATGCGTAGAGATCAGACGATCGAGGGTGCTTCGTCGATGGTTCGCGGGAACCCCCAAAAGGAATGGAGATTTAGTGAGCTATTTTTTGGTGGTCGAAACTACTAGGCATTTGCGGTGGTAGTGCTTCCAACGACCTTGTCAGTAGTTAGAATGATAAACCAGGAGAAGTCTTGAATATCCCACGGTTATGAAAAGATGAAGACAGGATTACTCGGATTATTAACGAGAAGTGCCACTACATTTGAGATAGCGATGTGGAACTCATGAGTTCTCCCAGATCGAGTTAGCACGAGGCAAAGGCATCCCCTTAATGACGGTGCACAGACACTTCGCGGGAAGGAAAAATGCCGATCGTATATGAGATCTGGATATATCGGATGTACATTCGGAGAAAGTGGTTAAAGACCATATCCGCGGGTTCGAACGACAATATAACCACTATGAATGGCAGGAACCAGTGGGTAAACATAGAACAATGGAGAGATAGGGGAACAGTGTACCCAGTCATAATAGTTGTGCCAGCTAACCCGATATTTGAACAAGGACTCGGAAGTCAATGGAATAATCATCGTTTGAAACCGGTCATTCGGACACGAGTGAAAGTCACCATTGTCTAGTACGCCAGATCACATGCAGCGAATAGCGGTAGGAGGGAGAGGTAGTAGATTGCTACCGCACCAAGAGAAGAATGGTGGCCTCTCGAGCAGTGCCAGTGAGCGCTCAGCTTGAAGAAGCTTGAACTGATGTGGTGCACAGCCACGGCCAGCCAGTGGACCTACAAGGTTATACAATGGGAATTTCTAGCTCGAGGCGTTTAGTCAACGTATATCAAATCTGTCAGGACACAAGCCGGGATCTGTTAAAGAAGAGGATGTGTATCAAGTTATTTAAATTCGAACCATTGTTTGTCAAAAACGGCGAGCGGGTCATTTGGAATGAGCCAGACAGTGCGGGGTCATGTACAAGGCATCTGAGGGGGGACAATAATAGCAAAAGTTGTGAATCTGATCGGAGAAAAATGCTGAATAAAGCAGATGTATATAAGGAAGAGACGAGGCAGTGGTAGAAAATGTATCGGAGAAAGAAGGGCGCGGGAACTTTTGCCAGTGACTAGTACGCTCGATGCTCCTCAATTTGAAACCTTGGTGATCTCCAGCAAATAAGGTCTTTAGCTAGGACCTGCCTGGTTTCTTTAGTACCCCATCCAGCTTATTTCACTTTTATCACTCCCGTCTCGTCGCTGTCCTCCATACAGTGTTTTTTTTTTGGATTGCTCTCGTCAGTATCATCGCTTAAGCCTCGCTCGTCAGTTGTCACGTTCCATTTGTTTCTTCGCTTTTCTCTTCACATTTCGGCGTTACCTATCTTCTTGCTTCTCGTTTGTTGTTTTCATTCGGCTTTTTTTGTTGTCGAGCATTAAACAGGAAACAGAAAAGGGCAGAGAAGGTGCAGTCTTTGTCTGTTTCCATCGAATTTCTGTCGTCAGCACTTGCATTATCCATACTCCAACAAAATCACTTCTTTTTTCGCCTTCCATCTCGCCGCCTGACCCCTACCACCATGTCACGACCAGAATCTAGCGAATACCGTTCCCCCCCTGGCCTTGGGATTCCAACTCGCAGCCCTACAGAACGCAATATGTCCAACTTTTTCCCTCCAGGACTTACACCCCTTGTACAGCAACAGGATCGACATTCCAGTTCCAACGGAAAAAATGGCTACTCTGGATCTGGCAGAAGCGGCGTGTCTCGATCATCGGGTTTGCAAGATCAAAGCGTTCACGCATACTCATTTCCAGAAATACCAGGAACAAACAGAACCAACACCTCTCCATCTCTTACCCAGCTATCTTCTTTAACGCCTTACTATATCACTCGCCAGTCTTCCCCGCCGTCTACAAAGTCTCAGTCCGCTGTGGGTAGTAACAGCCCCAACGCCCCTTACTCCTCGCCATTCACCATCATCAACGGCGAGAGCGACAGCCTCCTGTACAAGCCTCTTCATACCTCCGTTTATCATCCAACGACACCCGCTCCTCCCGCCGCCATCGCCACCACGCTCGGTACACGCTCGACACTTTGGTGGGGAGAACTCGAACCCTGGATGGACGAAGAATACGCCAGGCAAGTGTGCGGGCTCATGGGCTGGGACCCAGTCAGTATTAAAGTCCCCAACTCTACATCCGACCCCGCCATGAGTCAACAAGCCAATAATCCAGGATACTGCTTCCTAACTTTCCCTACGCCTGCGCACGCAGCAGCAGTTCTCGCCCAAGTCAACGCCTCAAGCGCAAACGTTAACGGCGTGTCTTCAACAATGCCCAACTCAAGCAATCCGTTTGTCATGAACTGGGCTTCTAATGTCAATACCGCCTCGGCGTTGCCATCTGCATTCCCCACCGTTTTACATCAGTCTGCCCAGCACGCGCAACAGTATCAGAAGGAATACAGCATTTTCGTTGGAGACTTGGCGCCAGAGACATCCAATTCAGATCTAATCGCTGTGTTCCGTAATCCCGTACTTGGTCTCCGCAGTGATAGGGAGCCCAAATTTATTCGGCCATTTTTGAGCTGCAAGAGCGCCAAAATTATGCTGGACCCAGTAACTGGCGTTTCTCGAGGTTACGGATTTGTCCGGTGGGTGTACTAGTTTCGCTGTTATCCAGTTGCACTCACCTATCGCTTGCAGTTTTACCGATGAAGGCGATCAACAGAGAGCGCTCATTGAAATGCACGGCCTCTATTGTCTATCTCGCCCAAGTATGTCGTTTATTAGATGTTTATGATTGACTGTCCGAATGCAAACCATCTCTCTGCAGTGCGCATCTCCCCTGCCACAGCCAAATTCAAGCCACCTTCTGGGCCAATGCCATTCGATCTCCCGCCAGTGTCGTTCACGCCTCCTGTCACCCAAGCGGGCACCAGCGGATCGAACCCGTCCGTTACTATTGCCTTGCCCTTTCCAGACTCTGCACAGGCAAAAAGTGTCTCCGGCCCCATTGCCGCGGTGGGTTCAAGCATGTCCTTGAATGGAAGTAGCGTCTCCAACTCGTCGTCAGGCTCTTCTATCGGTGGGTCTCATTCCAGCAACTCGCTGAGTTCAGGTACCGCGTCCAGCGCAAGCATCGCGTCCTCTGGTTTCGGTACTGATGATGCTACCTCAAACCTTACGGGCATCCCTCCAAACGTGCTCAATCAGCTCGTACAGCAATACACCAATAGCGACACAAGCAAGCTTGCCAATTCGAACCTTAGTCCATTTCAGGAAGAGGAAATTCGCCGGTTCTTGGCTTCCGCTTCTGCTCAGCGATACCAACTCACAGAAGAGTCGTTGAAGCACCATGTACAGGCTCGTGCTATCCTCAGTAACCTTATGGGGCCCAATGGCGAGCAGTTGACTTCAACCGATCCCTATAATACGACAGTGTTTGTTGGTGGATTATCCCCGCTGATTTCGGAAGAAACGTTGAGGACCTTTTTTGCCCCCTTTGGTGATATCCATTACGTACGTCGATTGATCGCATTAGACAAGTTGCCATATTAATTATCTTACATCTTATTAGGTCAAGGTTCCCGTTGGCAAGCATTGCGGGTTTGTTCAATTTGTTAAGAAGGCGGATGCGGAAAGGGCTATTGAAAAGATGCAAGGATTCCCGATTGGAGGAAGTAGGATACGCTTGAGTTGGGGACGAAGTCAATGTAGGCTTTCTGTATTGTTGTGCAGAAGAGCTGATAATAATTTTTAATACAGACAAAGCTGCCCAGGCCGCCGCACAAGCTGCACAAACTGCTGCCCTTCAGAGTGCATATACAACACCACCTGTTCTCGGATCCCTCACGCCGGAGCAGGCTGTCCAGGTACTTCAGCGGTTTGCGTTGCCCTATCCCAACCCCACCTCTGCGTACAATAACGATCTAGAGACTTCGTTGTTAAGCAACAATTTATCTGGGGGGTTAGCTCAAGTCGAGCAGAAAGTTATCAAAGATGAAGCGGGCACTACCTTCATTCCTCGTCCTGACATGCTCCGTCTGCAATCCAGCTTCTCGCCATTCTCGCCTGACCCAAATAATTTTTACACGTCGTCTTCGGAAAGCTTGAGACATGATTCGAGTCCTTATTCAAGGCTGGATGGCCTTCCCCACCTGTCCAAGGCCTTCACTCCCAGTTTTTTTCCTCAGCCAAAGGAAATGAAGATTAACACAACATCAATGGTCAACGTTGGTGAGGTGAAAGTGTCTCCCAGCTCTGCTCAGCCTTCTAGCGCGAATCGCTACAACTTTAGGGATAGTGCCGATCCTCTTGCGACCATACGCGGACCCCATGGGCGGACGACGGAAGCTCCGATTTCACGCCCTGCATCCGGGCAGTTGATGCCTCCCATAGATGGCCATGGCCAGGATTCGATTCAGGATTTGAACGGCACCCTGGCAAGCCTTGACCTTGACCGGTCGTGGAGGTCTCCTGAAATTAAGACCAGAAGTGGTTAGGCTCGCCGCGAGAAATTATATTGTCAATGATTCGGTTCTTCATTTTCCTTGTATCTTATGTGTCATTTTTAGCGATTGACTTCGTCGTAACATTTCTTTAACTATATCTTTTCCTATTTTCTACCCCCTACTGTATGTCTTTTCATGAACAATTATTGTATTTGAGCTCAGTACGACCTAGTGGGCTCGTTTATGTCTTCTCCCACTATTTTTGCCTTTGTCTCATGTCCTATTCGTTCGTCGTTTTATTGCTTGATGTTGCAGCAACCCATATTATATTAAGCATAAAAACCAATACCGCTTTTTTCACCATGTCTTTGTTTTGTATGTTCGTTTTGTCTTTTGTCGAGGTCACTTATCAATTTACTCCTTGAAAAAAGTAGTACATTTTACCTATCAATTATAGCCAATTTTTAAATGCATTTGCAGGCGTAAGGAGTTGAGAACATTTGGGCGGCCGTCTGCCCGTCCACCTCTGATCCAAGGTGTTGAAGTGAATATTCGCCATAGCGCTCCTTGACACTTCGCAAAATTTTCTGTGTCGTAACAGCTTTCTTATTTGCCGGACCACCGCAACAGATGGATTCCACTACTCGATCAATGGGAGCAACGGCGATGGAAGTGAAATTGTTTCGACCAAACACAGCATCCAACCCTGCCTTTGCCCGGCAGGAAATCCCCCCAGAAGTGTTCTGCGATAGAATAGTGCTAATGAGGGCCTCAAGCACATTCAGCACATCGCCAGAAGTCTCGACTAGGTTTGCAGAGTATCCTTCGGAATTCCGCGTCGTACAAGAGTAGATGTTTCGTGAGCAGTTGCAAAAATGTTGAACTCGGAAATGGAGATTGGGTTGAGAATGATGTCTGAAGTTTAAATTTCTTTGCTAGTCAGGAGAGCCCGTTTCAAATCGTGTAAGGTTGACATTTTCGGGAGACGGAAGGAGAGACCAAAAACTCGCATTCCGGGTCTTGCCAACCAACATACCTCGTTTTGTGCCGGGAGGAGTGAACCGCAGGTTGGCGACGAGTGGAACTTCAGATCGTAATCATTACTATCATGTAGTCGAGTTGCCCACTACTTCCAGCAACAGTGACAACACCGACTCGAAAGCGACGATGGATCGTCGACATCAAAGACCACCATGATGCTTAGTTATCCAGGTTGTGTTTTCGCACCTCATTCCGTTGTGACTATCAGACTCCAATCGTTAGGAGACCTGCCCAAGCCCATCCTGCCATGCCGAGTTACGAACCCTACAACACTGACATACTCACAAGGGTCACACACGAACGGGACCGAAGTTCGGAAGCGTGAAGCACAGGAGAAAAGAAGGATTGTGAGACACAAAGTGATTTATCATCGAATGTGAAACTCATCATCAACATTTGCTGCTTTATACCAATCGCTGATGAATGACATCTCTCAACCAATCAGTCGTGGAATAAGCTCATGCCTTCGTCAGACTTGACAACATGACAAGTCTCTAAGTGAGATTCCTCGTCCAGATCATATTGTCGCTTGAGGATGGTTAGAAGTGTTTGGTCTATGAATGGCTTGTCGGCGTCGTGTCCTTGGATGGGATCGTGAAACAGTTAGATGAACGTCCTGATCGGCGACAACAGGTTGAAACGAAGTGGCATCTGATGCGTGACTCAATGGAGGCCGGTCCGTCACGGTCTAATCCAAAAAAAATTATCTCGTCAGATTCTAACATGGTAGCCATTCCCTCTACTATCAGTGGCTTCGCCGTTATTCCCGTTCTTTATAATTCTTCTACAACACATATTCTGTACGCTCGACCTCACTCGTCAGGAAAAGGAAAAGCAAGCCAGGGTGATTCTCACAAGAAAAAGAGCCTACCCGATGGAAGGACACTATTTCTGGTGAATATTCCCCCAGATGCTACGGAAAGAGAGCTTGTCCTTTTTTTCAAACATGCCGGGACGGTAGAGAAAGTTGTATTCGATGAAGAGACAAAGGGTATGCCGCATGATGACGATATTGAAAGCGAGGACGAGCAGGACGAGGAGGAAAATATTGTGACGGATGAGGACGATGAAGGGAATATTGTTGAACCGAGAAAATTTCGTAAAGGACAGAAGGATGCGGAGATTCCAAAAGTTATCCCTCTTCCACCTCCCCGCCCACCTCTACGCAAACTGCGCAATACGGGTCGGACTGCACACATTATCTTTTTGGATGTTTCTTCTCTTGAGCGCGCACTCGCATCGACGAGTAGACCACGCGCATGGCCGTCCAAATCATCATCAGTCGAGGAACCCATGGGCCTCGCACACTATCAAGCCCTCTATGCATCTTTACGGCCTCCACTGGACTCAGTCCGGACATTCGCAGATTCCTCGATGGAGGTGTACGAGTATAATTTTCAGAAGGAGAAAAAAAAATCGCAATACAAGAAAGGAGAAGCGATAGTGGACGACGATGGCTTTACGCTTGTTACTCGCGGTGGAGCATATGGCAAGACACTTGGTGGAGGAGTTGGCGTCGCGAGCAAGAGGTTCCAGAGGTCTGTGGGACAAACGAGAACTAGGAGTGACAAGAAGAAAGAGAAGAAAGAAGGTTTCTATGCCTTCCACAAGGCAGAGAAGCAGCAAGCAGGTAACATTTCATTCCAAATAATGTCCTATGACAAAACCTGATGATTTCGCTTTAGAATTGCGGGAGTTGAAGAGAAAATGGGAAGAGGACAAGGCGAGAGTAGAGAAACTGAAAGCTTCCAGGAGATTCAAACCATATTGAACGACCAAATCTTTTACAGTAAATTATCATGTGCGACAATCAAAGAAAGAACAAAAGATAAGATAAAAACTAGCAGAAAATTATACGCCTCGGGCGAAGTGTTCTGATGTTGTACTAAGCAAAATCTTCTCCTGAAAACACTACCAAAAAATATTGGAAGAATTATGAAAGCGGTGCAATCACATACTGCCGTGAGACGAGTAATTGTCAATGACGAACATCTTACATTAGGAGCTATCCATATATGACGATATCGGAATATCACATTCACCATTCACTTCCAAAGGTATTCTCTCCGGAGTAACTGACATACAAGAAACCGTCTTCATCCCTAGGAAATATGAAGATTTCAGCACCGAATTCTGTACACCCGCATATCGAAATTCATACTTGTGTTCCTCATAAATCGCACTCATCAATGCAGCAGCAGGAGGCAGCACCTCATCCACGAAGATAAAGATGGCCTTCTCTGGTGCAAGCTTAATACGTTTGCGGATGACATAGACGAACTGGCCAACAGTTAGATCCTAGAAAGTGGGGAATGAGCAGATGTTCAGAATGTCAACTACCAGATCATCGCCCGTCAGATCGCCAACAGACGATCATACAAGTGATGCTGTTGGAACACGTACAGCTGGAACTAGATACTTCTTCTTGTCGATGGTGGGAATATCGGTCTTGTCTGCTTTTTCGCAGATTACCTACGCAGGATCAGACCATCGGCCAAGGGAAAGACCAACGATCTCAAAGAAGACGCACAGGAATACGATCTGGGTACTTCTGCCTTATACGCTCAGCCTCAGCCTTTCGCTTGTCTAATGATGATCAGTATATAGTAAGGTCAATTAAGCCAAGCACGACGAACCAAATGGGTGCTCATCCTTAAACTTGGACCTCATGGTTTGTCGTGAGGTGAACGGTGTGCTTGCGATATGTAAGTGGAGTGCCGGTACAACTTGGGCACAACATACATCAACTTGAACAAAGTGGGTTATTTCAGGTTATAAGAATCACTGCTTCAAAAATTTCTTGAAACACCAGCGTAGTGTCCTGAATGTCATTTTTTACTTAGGTTCCAAGTGATAACACGTAGCATGAAAAATTTAGCCCACATGCACCCACAATCTCGCTGGTTGAATCCGCGTTCTAGAGTCAGTAAAATAGGTTCTCAGGGGTCAGGGCAATTGTTTGTTCTCCCATGGAAGCTGGTTTTCAACTGCAATCGTCACATTAGGAGCTTTGACCGGCGGATGTACGCTTTGAAATATGGCGAGATTTTCTTAAGTTTAACCTGACCGCCTGCAGCTGACCACTCTGAAAGAGCGAGCGATGGCGTGGTCTATCCTGAGTTTGTTAATTTTGGCAAGTTTAAGGTGAATTTATTCCCGTCATATCTTCCATTGCTTACAGAAATTGTTTAGAATGTTATTATAAATTTGGCTCACTTCGGTAGTTACCACCATCCCCATCTGAATTATGGGCACCGCAGCCACCGACATACTTTTAACATATGTGAGTTGAAACCATATAGAGCGATGATCCGTTTCTTATTTTCCTCCAGGGTGAGTGGTTCAAAAGAACTGGTTGTTGAGCAGGACCAACCAACGAGAGGGTAGAGGAAACACAAGACAGGTCGAACCTGATGGTTGACCCTATTATCCGGGGCGAGTACCCAATACTTACTTTCCTTGTTCGTTGATTTATACTTTGGCTGCCAGCGAACTGTACAAACAGGTCTGATTACCTCCGTGGTCGCAATTACGGATCTTATTATCTTCCTAACGGATGTAAGGGGTTTATTTCACTTGCACCTGGAACAGCTACTATCAATTGTGGTAAAATCACTGAAACCTCTTAACGCCTTGTAGCCACCTTCTTTTAAATATCCCTCTTTGCAATCTAGACACAAATTCTTTGATGAGCAGTCTCAATTCTCGCCAAACTCGATTCAAATTCGGCAAATTTGATAGGTGATATTCTTTCCGCGCAGATTCACCATTCAAACCTCCCAACGATTTAATGAATGATTCCTAATGATGCGAGAAATTCGGCGTTCTATGCCTGTCAATCTCTCAATCTCTTTCGGTAGTCAAAAAGGCAGTGACATTCCCACAAAACCAGACGAATGATGTGTTGCACAACGAAAGAATAAAAGTCAGTCAGATGGACGTAAAAAGAAGGGTTTTACGGATGTATCATCTATGTACGATTGCAAGTTGTATATGTGAAATTTATGGGACATGCAATGTTCACCAAAAGTTATGACCACCGCAGGACTCGAACCTGCAACCTTTTGGTGCCGCTTAGCAATCGAAGCCAAACGCGCTACCATTGCGCCAGGTAGCCTGTGACTAAACTTACAAAGCAACCCCGCTAGAATTCAACATCTTCGATTAATCTCGGGTATTTGCCTCTCCTCCACTCCTTTCATCACTTGTTCCAATCACACACTATCTCTTGTCTTCAAACAGAAGAGTATTACAGAAGAAATGGCATTGAACTGGACAATGCTCAGGCCAAATCGTGCTCCGGTGCCATTACCTAACGAAATGACGGTTACGACGATAGAAACAGGTGTTGAGGTCTCCCTGACCATCCCCGACGCACTACCGACGGGCGCTTTGACCGCAGGAGGTTCGGGAGGCGTGAAGAAGCTCAAAGGCTATGGGAAACTCTATCTCACAGACCAAAGAGTACGCAGGATTCCCTTTCTTTCACGCTCGAATATATTAAATGACCTCCTGTAATTGATTGGCATTCTACAGTTCCTCTTCGTATCAGATTCGACGACTTTTGAGTCTCTTTCTGTTCCACTACATGCGATCTTATCAACACGATTCGAGCAACCTACATTCGGGACCAATTTCTTATCGTTTGAAGTCAAACCTGCACCTGACGGAGGCTTGACAGAGGGTACAAAGGTCGAAGTCCGCTTCAAGGATCGGGCGATGTTTGAGTTTGTTAGTTTGTTGGAAAAGTCTAGGGAAAGGGCGATCTACATGAGGAGAGAAGTTATGGAGGATGATGATGATGGTCTACGTGCGTACCGTCCTTCTGTGTCTTACTCTCTTGTGTTGTCATGCTCAACCCAAAAATCTCATACATCTAGCATTATATACTACGCCCGGTGAATCAAGTTCCGTATCAATGGTTGGTGGTATCCCGGTCGATAATCCTCCTGGCTATGATTAAATATCAGTTTCTATCTAATGTATAACACCGTGAGGTACATGTTCAGGGTTTTGTTTCCTTTCATTATGAGTTTGATTGTGATGTATTAATGATATTCATGGCACTGACACTTGAGTGAACCTTCTTTATCAAGTACAAATTCATTGTTAAGATAACGCTAAAGTTAAATGAGGTTACGTGTCAAATGTCAATCATCTGCCACGAAAAATGCAGAACGGGAATTTCCCTCACGAAGTACAGCATTTGAAGGGTAACTAGAGCAAAAGACATAATCAAGAAACCTCGAGCTCAAATCCATATGGTGATCCCCTGTGAAACACACAAGGCCTATTCCCAATTGCAATCCCCTGTCCGGACATACAAAGTTGGTAATCCTTTGCCCACCTCTGACCCTGTTTATCCACAACTATCTCCACATCCCCACCACTTAAATTCGACAACTCTACCCCGTCGCCATCCATCTCTAGTACATCTTCCACCTTCCTCAGCACCTCCACGTACATCTGTTCCGTTACGTCATCTTGCGTATGTAGCGCCGAGCATACACCCTCGCCAGGCCGATGAGGTGCAAACATATCATCACCTTCGGTGTGCGGGTTCATCCCTGGTTCGGAGAGGAAGGAGTGGTATAAGGCATCTCGGGGTGTGATCCGCTTTGTTGATTCAAAGTGGAACATCAACTCGAGTAGGTTAAGGGCGTTTCGCATGTCTCTGGAGTGTCGTTCGACGGATGGTGGGTTGAGATATCTGTCTGACATTTTGCTAGCAATAGATGTGTCCACTGGTCGTTGGTCGGATGGTCCATGATCCATATCAGGAGGCGAAGAGGAAGGTAGCACAGCAGATGGAACAATCGTCGTCGTCGTCGAAGACCCTCTGCCATCCCTGTGCTTGCTATTGTGAGGGTAATACCTCATATCGTATTTTCGGGGTGTCATCATGTCCGGTTTCAGTCGTTCTGCAAACTCGCGCCATGATATCCTTTCCTGGTGAAGATCTGGAACATTGGTCGCAAAAGTACGACCATGCAAAGTGGCAGCCCGTTCCGTATTTCTCCTGCCCAGGACAACCGCAATCTCCATCAAAGCCTCCACATCATCGTTTGACTGGAAAACAGGGAACTTTCCAGTCAGGAAAGAAAGCAAAATGACGGCAGCAGACCAAACGTCTACCGCTTCAGATCGAAAAGAAAAAAGAAACTTGAGCATGGTCCAACGCAAAATTCTGGCACCAATAAATCTCACCTCCAGTCTGCGCTTGACATTTCAACAACACCTCAGGAGCCCTGAAGCCTCTTGTACCAGAGCGGTTAGCTTTACTGATAGGTCGTATATCGTTTTCAGGGTATCCCACTTTGTCTGGAGGCATAGAGCTCTTCACCCGAGCCTCTTTTTGGGCAATCTTGACCTGAACGCGTTTATTTTCATCGATGGTGCGGTTCTTCCCATGTGGGAACTCGTTGGAGGAAGGTGTATGAAGGCATTGACCTAGAGGGCCTTCTTGTTCCATGCGCTATGTGGAGAGGGAAGTCATCATCCTGGGGGCTAGGATTGAGAGAGGACAAAACGTACGGAAGCAAGACCAAAGTCGCATAAGGTGCCTATACCACTGAAGGGGTCAAAAAGGAAATTGGCAGGTTTTACATCGCGGTGAATGATACCCCGTGAGTGAATATCGCGTAGTGCGCGGAGGAGACATCGGAAGTAACACTTTAAGCCTTCTGGATGAAGAGTTTGATAGAATTCCTGGAAGAGTGTAATTAGTTCTTACGTTTCTAAGAATCGGAGTCGCGTAGCTTGCCAAAGGGCCAGCGAAGAACCTACCCGGAAGTCCATGTTCCTTTGGTAAGGTAAAACAATAGCCACCTGGTCAAGGCGTCGGAACGCCGTAATGATCTGTGAAGTATGTCTACAACCTCGACAAGTCTCCAAAATGCTCAACTCGTTTTTTATCCGCTCTGGCCCGCTCGTCGTATATATGCGCTTAATAGCAACGTAAACTTTACCGTCCTTTGGTTGATATCGACTGACATCAGGTTCCACCTCCGGGTCCATATCGACGTCGCCAGAGCTATCTGTTAACCGCTGCTTTGTACCTCGTCCCCCACGACCCCTGTACCCGGGCCCAGCAGACTGATAAAACGCGCTGCTCTCCGGCGGGTGATTACCCAACCAAGGCCGATTATCCCAGTCATCATAAGAAGTGTCGATGGCTTTATAAACTGAGGAGAAAGTTCCTGTACCCAGTTGATCGAGGAGTTGGTATTGATCTTTTAAATCTGGGACGGCTTTATAGAGCGCGTTGATTTCGTGTTGAATTTCTGCTTGTTCTTCTTTAGGACGAGATAATAGTGTCTTGGATTCGTCGGGTGAAGGAGGACGAGAGGACTGCGGGGAAGAAAAAGGGGACGAAAGCAGGAGCCCCGGGGATGCTGGGTCGACATCCTGACCAGACATCTCTTCATCCTCGTCGAGATCGGCGCGGTAGTCATCCAACTCATCATCATCATCATCATCAAATTGTCGATTGTCTGCCTCCAGGCCGTCAAGAAGGTATTCCTCGTCGTGCTCTTCTTTATGCCTCTGGTCTCCTTCATTGTACTCCACTTCTTTTCCACAGTTCTGTCCCTTTCGAGAGCTGGACTCCTCCCTAGGATCGATTGTTGTCACCTCATCCCCGTGAAATGGCTGGGCAAGTTCATCGTCACTCAGGTAATCATCCAGATTAATAAATCTCCTTTCAGGTGGTAAATTTCTAAATCGGCTTGGACCGGCCTGGGAAACAGTTGCAGAACCAACAACAGATCTGACATGTTCAATGTAATTGCCTTGCTCTGCCCACAGTCCCAGCTCATCTTCCGAAGAGGGGAAGGCATACTGAGCAACCTTGTTGTATTGACGGAGGTATGAATTATTGATAGCATCTGACAGAGTAGACTGCAGTGGATTCGAGAAGTGGTCAGATAAAACTCTTGTCATCGTGGTTGCGAACACAGGAAGACGCGTTGAAGGAAATATGTCGCGTAACTCACGTGGTCGCATGACAAAAAAAGGAGGAAAAAAGAAATGACCACCGCAGGACTCGAACCTGCAACCTTTTGGTGCCGCTTAGCAATCGAAGCCAAACGCGCTACCATTGCGCCAGGTAGCCAGTAAAGTGAACGTAACCTAGAAGCGAGACAGACACAATGCACTTCAGCTTTTCCAGTTCTCGCTCAGGCAGGTGCTGGTCAACTCGGTGCACATGCAGCACTACCAGGACTGGTCGAACTGTGTGTTCAGAGACCCATTATTTCTCCAAATTGCACCACTAGTCGTCATCGTCGTCTTTCTTGTCGTTGGTTTGTTTGCTGCAAGCCAACTTCGTCGTATAAATCTCGACAAAGTCACCTATAAGTTCCTCGCCATGGTCCTCGACAGCTTCGGCATTACTTTGCCTTGGCTGTGGGGTACACCTCAGAGAGCATCATCTACTTCATCTTCCCGCAGTCGGAGGCACAGGAGGAAGTCCAGCTCGTCAAAGTCGAAGCTCGTCAGAACTCGAGCAGAGCAGATAGCATTGCAGAATACTTCAAAGAACCCCACAGACGGTGAGCAACGCCCCGCAACTGCATACATGTCTCTAAGTTCTTATTTGGTAGTCGGTGAGGATTCAAAATCTGATGTTTCGCAGTATTATCCTGGTCTTGTTAATATCTCTGGGACATACTGTTTTATGAACTCTACTCTCCAGGTACCAATATATATCTATTTTTTTCTTTCCCATTCTTTAACGACAGTCTTGCTAGGCTATGGCCTCTCTTTCTTATCTACAGCCTCATATTGGTTCCATTCATCAAAGAGCAGAGGCACTAGATGTCCCCACACCCGTCATCGACGCTTTGCAGGAGCTTTTCAAAAGCAAGTCCACAATTCGTTCTCGTCTTCCTTCTTACAACCTACTGATCTCTTGGACCTAGATCTCAACACTTCAAAGTCTTCATATCATGCCCTTCGACCCCATAACATGATCCACGCTCTATCATCGCTCCAACCCCCAGACTCAACTGGTTTCCGCCCACGGACATCGTCGTCTCTATTCAACTCCCGAGAGCACCAAGATGCACAAGAACTCTTCCAGCTTGTCTCGGAATGTATCAAGAACGAAATGACAGCCGTAGACAGGGAAAGCATACGAGATAGAGGCATCGCAGGTGTTCTAGATCTTGAGACATCATCGTCCTCCACGGAAGGACGGGGTAAAGAATCAGTAAAGACGAGCAACAACAAGAGCGTTTTCGATGGCCTCACCGCTAATCGGAGGAGTTGCGTGATGTGTGGGTACACGGAGGCAGTTATGCACTTTGGTTTCGATAACTGGCAATTGGCCGTCCCTCGGCTAGCGGTGTGTAAACAGAGTTGCTTTTTCAACATCAAATTGACTCCTTTTCGCGATGTGCTCTTGGTTTATGTAGACGTCATGCAGACTAGAAGACTGTCTCGAGGACTACACACGTTTGGAAATCCTCAAAGACTGCATATGTCGCAAGTGCTCCATCATTGCGACGCACAAAAGGCTTGTTGCAGACCTCAAGGCCCTTGAAGAAGTGCTCGCGTCATCAGCTTCACATGCCTCGACCTCTGCATCCTCAATCACGTTTTCTTCTTCATCCAGCTCCAAGACTGCTTCCTCGCCAGCGATGTCCCGTTCATCCCCCCAGAAATCAAAGCCGTCTTTATCCAAGAAGAGGAGGTACCAGGAAGTCAAGAAGATGGAACAACGTGTTCGGACCGCCATCGAACAAGGCAGAATCGAGGATGAAGCACTACTTGACGGCGTGAGACTTGAAAAAGTCGTCAGTCATGCATCGACAAAACAAGCCATGATCGCTCGCGTAAGTACAATCTGCTATGTTTCTTAGTCTGATTCATGCTTATTGCATTCCCTTCGTGTAGCCACCACAGGTCCTAACCCTCCATCTGAACCGATCCATGCACTACGGCCAATACGCCGCAAAGAACACCATTCGCGTGCACTTCCCTGAAGTCCTCGACCTAACCCCATTCACCACATCTGGCAATCTCTCGACAGAACCTACATGTGCGATATCCACACCCTCCCCCCTCCCATCACCCACTGCGTCGTCTTCCCTCTTAAATGACCATACAACGGAGAAGCCACATAGACCGACAACGCCGACCCAGGAGACGTATTCTGCTGTCACTCAGCGAATGATATACAGGCTTGCTGCTGTGGTCTGTCACTATGGCCAACACTCGTTTGGGCATTATATTTGCTATCGAAGGATACCGAGGAGAGGTCCCAAGGGAGAATGGGTACCGCCGACGTTGGTGGACCCGTTAAGGATGGAAGGAGATGAGATAGATGCAGGTATGGGCGGGGAAGTCGAAACTGAGACAGATGCAGACGGGACGATAAGGACGAAGAAGGGCCCGAAGCAGAACGGAAATGCGAAAGGCCGACCTGCTGATGACTACTTCAGTTTGGAGATTTCAGGAACAGGATCGACATATTATTGGGAGGATCATACCGAGATGGAGGCTGGAAGCAATCGGGGATGGTTAAGAATCTCAGACGACTCCGTTGAAGAGTGCGGGATCGAACGGGTGTTGGTAGAGACGAGTGGAGTTTTCATGCTGTATTATGAGCGAGCGGTGCATCCCAAGGCTGGGTTGTATTCTTATGCCCACCGGGTTGGTGACTCTCAGAAAGGTGAAAGGGGACGGAAAGGTAAGATTCCTAACGGTGATCCGGGGGTTGCAAGTCGGAATGGGAGTAAGCGCAGAAGCAGGAGTAGTACGAGGACTAATGGCAGTGCAACTGAAGTCGAGTCAGAGGGACTTGAAGCCGATACCGATGCGGATGAGTTCAGTATTGGTTCAGAGGAGACGCTCAAGCCCCAGCTGAGGGTTGTGAATTTGAATGGCAGTGTGGGGTCTTTAGTCAGCGAAGTTGGGGTAGGAGTGTTAAAGAAGGAGAAATCAAAAGCAAAGGCGGACAAAGAGAAGGAACGGGGGAGAGAAAGAGAAAAGGGAAAGGAGAAAGACTCCGAAAACGAAAGGATGAGTGTAAGCTTGTACCTGCCCGACTCATCTTCCAATACCGTTGGAGCTCACATCATACGAAATGTTACGGCCGGACGACCCAAAATGTTTTTGAAACCCACACACGCCAATGGAAACGAGAAGGAGAACGGTCTTCACCCTCATTCATCCTCCTCTTCAAACGCGAGATCTCCCCAACCCACTGCCGACTCGCCTGACGAGTCTTCTATGCGTGCAAATGGTGATAATAATGTCGATGCATTGAATGAAAGGATACCCCAACACATGATCGCATCAGCACCGTCGATTCTCCACTGGACGAGCTCCAGCTCGACTTCGGCTCTGCCAGACTCACATGCAACGTTAGGTTCAAGGTCGACAAAGGTCATGCATCATCCCCCTCTGTCTGGTTTTGAAGTCCAAGTCAACGGTCGATAACGACTGGAATATGCAACCCCCCCCCCGGATCCACAGTGACACACACCTCTCAGTTAACACACGGCGATGCCAGAACGTTCTTGGTTTGTTCCCTATACCATATCATTAACCTTATTGACCTCATATTATGCTTGTTCTTTTTTTTTTTGGCTCTTTGTCGCATCGTATTGAACCCCAGCTAATAATTCTATTGCCCATGTCACAATTTCTGTCTTGTATTTGATTGGACGAAAAGAGTTAATATATGTATGATGGGAACGAGATTATCTGTCCAACTAGACCAATGAAGTAGATCAATAAAAAGTATTCTGGATTTTGTCGCAAAGTGGAAGTAGCAGATAAACAGTCATAATAATCAACCAATACGGAGGGCAGTATGATCCCATCCTACAACCTGCTTCAGCAAAGCGTTTCTTTGAGGACATTCCTCTTTTTCCAGAATTTGAAAGAAAAGGTTTGGTAATTACAAGAAATGAATCGCTGGATCGAACTCTTCCACTTTGGTTTACGAGTAGGCAGTTGTAGTGTCACCTGTTTCACCAAGTTCCATCGATAAAGTAGGATGTTCTGTCTGTAACATTGTACTGCGATTCTGACAGGGAGGGTATTCATAAAATGAGTCCAAGATTGTACTCAAGGTCGTCAAACTGTGAAAAGAATTGGACTGGTGATATTTGCGTTTCTCCACGGTATTCCAGTATTCCAGTTGCATTCCTATCAATATTTTCTCACCTGTCCTTCTAAGGCGTTGACCTTCCGGGAAAACGTTCTGGAGGTAACCTTTCGGTGCCTTAACCGTCTTTTCCAACTATGGCGCGTTGGAGCGAGTAACGCTTCATCTGGAAATTTTTATTAGCAAAGCACAGCGGGCAGAAGTCACGATGCTGCATGCAGATGAAGAATACACCCGCACTTACTTGATGTGGACCTACATTCCCTTTATGGAATGTGAGATCTTGAGATCACTTCCCCTACACTGCGAGGCCACTTAAATTCAGATCAGAACCGAGTTGGCGTGTATCAAGCGCACTTTGGATTTACTTAACCTCTACGTTTTAATTTTGACCTTAGCGATCTGAGAGTTCCTGCACTGATAAGATAACGTTGGCGATCACTGATAAAAAATTTCCGACGAATTTGTGCTTGCTTCCCTTTGAGCACATAACAACTTTTTGTTTCTGCGAGAGCGGTTCGCCAGATTTACTGGAAAGCTACTGGAGAGTGGTAAAAATATTTATCGTCGGACTTCAAGGTTAGCACACCTTCGGACCCACAATCAATCGCACACACCTTCGGCTAAGATACGTCCTGCCACTGGCACAAGGCAACCCCAACTTTTGTGGCATGGGGCATAACCCTCAACACATGGTTGACTGTCCTTATTGTAAAACAATCAAAATCAGAAACTTGTGGGTTTTCTAATCAATGGAATTGCAGTTTTGCATAGATTTAGCATAGATTTTAGCAAGGCATTTGACGTTTGATAGAATGGCGTCGAAAAAATTTGCGTTTCTTTCATCTATGTGATCGCCACTTACCTTCAATCTGACAACGTGCCGCAGGACACGATTACGCATTATGTGTATTTTTGATTTCTAGGCCGTATACGTAAGCAAGACAATATCCTCCTGTTTTTTTTCTTGCTGCACAGTATTTGTGAGAGCAATGTGAATGATATGCAAGTATAAATAATTAACATGACAGATAGCACAGCGAAAGCGAAGTGTACAAGTGTAAAAGGATAGCAGAGAGGGCACAATAACTATGAGAGCAAAGTCGAAAGCGTCGAAAGCAATAATGCAGGAACAAAAGATGAAATTGTGCCAGATATTAAGATGGCAACACGAATTGGTCGTGACTACTCTTGCCAGATATCCATCCCTTCCAGAAGGCCTTTGGCGGTACTTTGGGAGAGAAAGGAGACTCAATCCTGACGGAGTTAGATTTGGGCGAGTAGGACGATAGACGGGGTAGGACTTCCGTTTTGTGCTCTGTAAATTAATGTATAGTCTTAGAAAGAGCGGTCCATAAAAACAAGTCGATACGTGCCTATCGGCTGGCAGAAGCAATGAAAACGTTCTAGAGATGGTTGATCCTTTGATGCCCATTTGTCAAGGAACTGCAAATCAGCATTGAGCTCGAGGTCTTTTGTGAAAATGCTAGCACTGGAATCTGTCGGCAGAGAGTTATGAGAAAATAAAAAAAATTGCTGCGATGAACGCACCAGCAAGAGAAGAAATGAACAACTGGGCGGTAGCCGTCACCCCGGCCTTGAGCTGTTTGATATCTACTTCAATTCCATGGCGTTTTGCACGGTTAATTTCACGCTCAAGGCGCTTTCGTTGATGGGATACGGTCTGAATGAGAGTGGTTAGAGTCGTTCAACATCGTCAAGAAGAGGCGGCTGATACCTGAAGACCAATACGGAGCTTATCAGAGTCATATGACAGGTAAAGAAGCTTCCAGACTCTGAGCCAGGCTCCTACTTTATGAATAATATTTGATGTTGGGACGACGACGAACATCAAAGCCTTTATGTCGTCCTCTAGTCTATCGAGGCGGGAGTGCGTCAGTCGTAGGACAATAAAAGCCAGGCAAACTTACGAGTCCAGGTGACTTGCTAGATGGTTCACGCGGTGTGATTCTGACGAGAAGAGATCTTCCAATTGGAGAGTCTCGTAAAGTGAGCGTGTTTGAGCCACTGAGTCGGCAGCATAAAGGTATAAATTGGTGGGAGTATAAGTACGGAGAAATAAAGCCGTCGAAACCACAAGACCAAGGCATGAGACCACGGCCAGAAAGAAGGCCAAAATGTCCATTCCTAGTATTTGAGTGTAGGCCATTTTGCTTGAAGCTTTGGGCGAGGGGAACTGAAAAGAGACTCGACATCTTTGATTGGTTTTTCTACTGCAACACGGATGCGGGACATGTGTTCGACACAACCTTTTCACAGGACAATGGAGCAGAAGTAAATGATACTGAATTGACCTTAAGGGGGTATGATTTGGTTTTAGTTGCTTGTGGATGGCCGGCTAGCCTCATAACGCCAAGTTTCGACAGTGGAATTTGAATAAACGGAGATTATGTAATAGTATAACTGCCCTTGTATCTTCCAATTTGAAGCCCAGTGGCGAAAAGAAAAGATATGTTCGCCAGATTAGGGAATATCGTCAAGGAGAACCTGAGGGTGATCGACAGCAGTAGCAATGCCAAAAACCTCATATCTTGGTGGTGTCTGCATGCACAAAAATTATACGAATGATAGGGTTTTGATCCAGGCTCAAAAATGAGTGGGGTTGCACAGCAACATGAAGGAACTAGTGCCGACTTGCCAAAAAAGGAAACTTTCCAATTACCATTCCCAGCACCGTTTCAACCATTTTTGTACTTGCTTTACCATACTAGTTTATTCGGGCATCCTTCACCTGGAGCACAGCATGTACACTGACTGTTACGTGAACAGCTGGCGTGTTATGCCTTGGACCCACAAATGATCGAAATGTCCAGTGCATGTTGAACAGGCGCGGTCCTCATGAGATTTCCGACAGCGTGGAGTGGAGTGATGTTTAATATGTGCTTTTTGCCTATCAACGTGGTTGAAATATTTTCCAGTTCTGGAAAGCCGAACCTGATTTGAGATGCTATTCGCAGCGTTATCAGTTAGGGGTTATACCGCACGTTTGGATGCGTATATGTAGTTTCGTAACGACCTTGGTGTTTTGATGAATTGCTGAATCATAAAAGAGAGTGAGAAAAGGGAGTGAATCATCATTCCTGGATGCGTTGAGATACAAATAATAATAAGGATGGTGTAGGGCTTGCATCGAGAAGAATCAGATGATGGTAAGTCACACGAACAGCTCGACCTAGCCAACTGTATGATGACAAACGCATAACGCCATTTTTTCAGTAGTTCGCAAGTGTTATGATAAGAAAGGGACAAAGATGACCCAAAGATAACATCAACAGTAAAGTGGAAATGACGGGAAACCTACCTCAGTCAATATTAAAATGTTTATGCACGTGGAGTCTTTTTCCAATACCAGTACCAGAAATAATCTCTCTTGTACACCAACGAAAAGTCAGAAGCGAACATCCCCGGCCCGGACATTCAACACAACAGTCAATGACATGTGTAGAGCTTCTGCATAATACCACTGTCCTGAACGTGCAGTGAATCCTGATGCTCTGAATGACGTCTCCAAATCGCAGACCCAACTTAAATCAATAAAAGATCGTCAGCAATGACAATCAGTATTAAAAAAACTGACACAGCAGTAGACGAAAGCTGACAGCATACAGCCGGTGCTTCAACAACGCGTCGCTGCGGCTGGGAAGAAAAAGAAAATGGGTGACATGGTTCATCTGCATGCCAACGGGCGGGCCGAGTCCGCCGTGTTTGGTGAATTTATTAATCATTACGCTGGTCTTATTGTCGGCTTATTGCAATAAATGAAGTCGAAACAGAAAGGAAATACGAAAGGAACATTTGAGTTTTGGTGGAGGTGTTGAGCAAATTTGTTGCCTAGGGCCTTACAAGACCCAGTCACGTAACCGGCTTATTTCGATACCAATGCATTAAGTGAAGAAACAGATCACATCTATGATATTTCTGTGTGAATGATAAATAACATATGGGAAGGAAATTTAGGATAAGAGGAGTGGATATTCCAATAAACACGGTGAGGTTTTCCGATTCTATGTGACATCAATGCTTTCGAGTTAGTTGCTGTGGCGTACGTAGGTTATCGTCTTGCAAATTTCGTTTCAGTGAATAGCATCACGGACAGGATCGTTGTTTGGGAATTCAATTCATTTCTTGGGTTCTTGTGCGATTGTCGGTTGTTATATGGTGGTCACCAATATACCCTCCGCTCGATGTGCTGAACGCGATTCGGAGATGGAAGGGAGTTGTAGATGACCCGCCTCACCCGGGTGACTGGAGAGTGGATGACGTTGCCATCAAGCAAAACTGTGACGACTTGTTGGCCCTAGTACAGAAAGAAGGTTAGTTTCCTTGGATTCAAAAGAAAGGGGTCATGCAGTAGAGAAGAACGTGAAAGGCAGGTAGAAAGGCTTCGGGTGAAGACAGAGCATGCGAAAACAGCAAAAGAAGGGTGACCCACAGCATAAGTGACATACGATCCAGTGACAAAGCCCTCCTGAGCTCCCTTGAGACCGTGGCGAACGACGACAAAATCTCCAGTCTAGCAGTTGGGGAGAAAGAGGGGAAAGAAGGAACACAGTCAGGAAAAACGCTTTGTCACAGATATGAAATGACTTACTGCAATGTACTCTTCGGAGTCTCGGAGGACGGTCGACATAATTGGTTGGGATGAAAGTCTGAAGAGGTAGAAAAGAGCGGTTAGAGACTCGAACGATTTTGCATAACCAGGCATGGAGAACTCACAGAATGTAGGGCTTGAAGTGGTTGAAAATCGGTGAGAACGATGTACAAGTTGTTTGATTGTGGTCTGAGGAGCTGAAAATCTGTCAAACTTGAAAGGGTTTTTATATTGAGATTAGATGGCGTGACAACAAGATTCACGACGAAGTCGCGAGGCGTGCCTCGAGGCTTTCCTGCTCTGCTAATCGTGTCCCTTGTTCAAAAAGCTATACTACGTCGATTTGATTAAACCACTATTTTTGTTGTTCTCCATTGCAAATACAATACGTATCGATACTATGGCAACAGAACCTGGACTGCCTACTTTTTGATCAGCCGAGCTGTCAAAGTGTCAACTGACCGCCGAATAGTATTGATGGCTCCCGGCGTAACGGATAACGCGTAACGGATTACCAATAAATTATAATGACAGGTGACCAAACAAGTTGAAACAACACTGTCAACATAAATGAAAAGCTGTGGTATCCTTCTGGGCAGTTGTTTTGATTGTGTAAAATGTGAAAATATATTATAATATGTTAAAAGTATATATTCATTGCATAGAACAGTGTGGTCAATACCAGGGAATGGATGGATTGGGCAGGGTGCATTTGGATGACATTCCAAAAATAGAATGCCAGTGCAGTGCTATGAGAAAGTGATGTTGGTACCTGTTTGGACTGCAATGATGGAAGACCAGCCATTCTGATAAATTTAACCACGGACCCCGGGGTCCGCTGCTAAGTTGATATATTCCTG
>QDKV01005066.1_pt1 | contig 24541 bp, 35 predicted proteins | sample 1861101 | NCBI WGS metagenome assembly QDKV01 (sample SAMN04275158, study PRJNA302643) | Fungus metagenome, whole genome shotgun sequencing project. | isolation source: fruitbody | host: Mallocybe terrigena | place: Sweden | collected 2013 | reverse complement strand
ACAGTCATTAAGCCTCATTAAGCACACGCCAAGCATGCCTAAGCATTGATAAGCAAAATTGATATTTTCCTGATGTCCAAAGATACTGCGAACTTGCTTGGAAACGATGTTTGGAGCTTCCGGGCTTAGAGAGCAGCTTATTCTCGCCAACTTTCCTTGACCCATCCTTGATGCTCTTTGAACTTGATTGAAAGGGATCCGGAGCGGCAACTTTGGATAGTTTCTATGGATATCTCATTTAGACCTTAAGGAGAAGTGTGTAAGAAACAAAAAGATAGAACCTTTTCACACTTGGTGCAGACCATGACGATAGTAAGCGCTCAAGAAGAGACTGGCAGGTTAACCCGTCATCCCTTTGATCGCTGACTAAGCACGATCACCATCGTTCCTCCATTTTTGGAGTACTACGTCGGATATTCTACTAGTACATGCGAGAACTTCATCGTTGCCTCGTAAAACAATCAGGAAACACTGTTATTCTTTCCCTTCATTTACTACCATCTTTATCCCGACTGCTGGGTCGCTCTTACCATATACGCCATCATCATCAGTGATCTGCAGCGTCTTATTGTTACAATTTTACGCTTCTTTCGCGCGCCTGTTTGATTATTTCCTCGGTAAACTCTTCAGCTATTTACAAGTCAATTCCGTTGACATGGCGCCCTTGGTCAGACATTGTGAGATGTGTCTTAAATTTACAAAGCACCCTTTTACAAAAAAAATTCGGTCGCACACAGCAACATGCTTAACTTATCGACCAGGCGCTTCCCGACCGTCTCCTGGCGCTTGAATTGCAATGACGGTAATAGCCTATAGGTTGAAAATTTTTCACAAAGATTTAGTTTGATTAATGTCTAGCACGGCAACCGCCTGTCTTTTTTTCTTTTCTTTTCTTCTTCGTTGGTGGACGGTACGATATAAATTCTGCAGAAGATGAAAGCAGGATGGCCAGTACAATATGCCCCACAAAGTTACGACTATCAAGCGCTACAGAATTTCCAATGACGTCTTGATTTTAATCTTGGAAAAACTAAACCCCGTTTCCCTCTATCGCACTTGTCAGGTCTGTAATACTACTTTTCTGGAGACAACATTTATTCATTGAATTTTTTCAGGCTTTCGAACGCATCTATGTGCTCGTCATGCAGTTTCAGCATCTCCGCTACAGATTTGAGCTGGCAGTCGTTGGTATGAAAGACGGCCCTGCTTCGCATTCTGCGGTACCGTTTATCATGCGTCTTCAACTCCTATCGGCGTACAAAATGGACTGGCCTAGACTCAAGTGGATTGACGAAAATAAAATCAAAGTACCGACCATTGCAAGCAAGATTGGTGTCTCCGGCAGTTTCTTGTACTATGTCGGGAATCAAGCTCTGGATATTCTTGAGCTCCCTTCATATCGCATCAGAAAGCCTCTGTCACAACCACTCCAGAATCATTACAACACGACTCCTGCTGCAAACTGCGTGGCAATTGATCCAATCCAAGCTCTTATTATTACTAGCCATACCCACGCGTAAGTTAATATTTTTTTCTCTATGAATAGACCCTTGCTAAAACCCTTTCAGCGGTATTAATGGTCAGATACGCTTATGCCTCAAGATTCGACACTTGTGGACTTTTGAAAAACATCCGGCCGCTCCTTCAGCGTATTACGACTGTTCAATTCACGTTGCGCAGCAAATCCACGAAGTATGCATGTCAATCTGTGCTACTCGAATGATCTGTACCTTGCGATTCGTCTCCGGCCTGTCCAAGCATCTGCTCATGGATTGGACCACTTTGCAGGCCATTGTGATTTTATAGATCGCTAATTTTGATTCCTGATATTGACTTATTTTTTTCAGTGGCTCGAGGAGCAAGATATCATTCTATTGAACCCGTACTTCCTGCTCGGCGCCAGAAAAATCCACAACAGGGTGGCCCTTTACCTCTACAACATCTCCGACATGGGTAAAGTGTTTATTGAACGTGAATACGAGTTGCCAGCAATTTGGACCAACTCGATCATGCGTTTTGAGTGCAATATTTCGCCTAATGCTGATACATCCATTCCTCCTACTGCAATTTTTTGCTCAGATCCATCAGCCCGCGTCGTTCTACTCTCCGCAAGGTCGGAAGGACCCGATGAAGCTTTGCTGCACTGGATGTTCATCAGTGAATCTTTCTTTCGACCCACTTCCCTTGAAGACAGGCGCACTATTCCCTGGGGCTATTGGAGCCAGTTCTGTCTCATAAAAGAACTCCAGCCCAGCTCTTTAGTTGGCTTCCCGCAGGTCGTCGGAAGTCGTGTCGTGTACCTAGAGAAAGATGGGAGTAGGTCGGCTGCCGGTCATTGCCGCACGCGTTTGAAGATTATTGATTTTGCTCCTTACTCTGATCTTCCATCGCCTTCGCCCAAAACTTGGTCCTTACTAGGAAAATATTCTATTCTCAGACCAGGTGAATACCAGCGCGATTTCTCCTCCACCACCACGAATGGCTTGGTGGTTGAAAATATCTTTGCCACAGAAGATAACATCGTGCTCCTTTTGGTAGGTCATAACACCTTGATCCCAAACGTTGTACTCAAAAACGCGGCCACAGGAGAAGCACGGTAACATTAGACCCGTGAATATCTTGACTTTTGGACCCACACCTTCCAAAGCTCTGCGCCAAGAAATCCAATATCACCCAGCAGCTTAAGGCATTGTTCTATATCTTTATCTTTGACAGTGATTTTGAACTGAACATTTCTGAACGCGTGATCACAGCTTGTCCTACTCTTCTTTTTTTAATTGGTTTCCAACTCGGCTCTGAGCCGTCTAACCCATGTGGATGATGTTGTTATCTGCCCAGTCTTTCCCGCACAAGATGGTCAGCTCCACTGTAAAAGGTCTTTGAACTATTTTAGTTGTATCCATACCATTCCCTTCTTTCCTTCTTATCTTCCCCACATCTCAACACTTCCCAGTCTCTTGCCACAGACGCCATTGGCTCCTTTTCTGTTATGCTCTCTAGATAAAACTACGGAAATACATTTCTGTACTTGCCTAAGAAATGATTAAATCGTGTAGGTTCTGGTATGTAATCCAACAATGATATGTACCCCGGAATCAGGCCATTTCCCGAGAGTTGCTCGCAAGGTTTCTATGAAAACTCCATGCAGATCCGGATTCCAAAGTGTGTCTACTGCGATCACGACGTCGAAACCGGCCGCACCATCTTCGAACAAGGGTCGGTGCCCATGCATAAGGAACTGTCTTGATTAACGTCTAGTCCGTCATGGTGACTCTTGTTTCGTCGCAACGACTGTGTAATTATACGGAAGACCTGCAGATGCTCCTAACTCGAGCACACGAACAATATGATCGTGTGACTGCCGTTTCAGGTAGTATAAGTGGTCTTCGAGATTGAGTTCTTGAAGATGATCTGCAAGATATCCAGATAGACGATGCATGAAATCCCCAATTGGCAGCAGTGCTATCTGGTGTCTCAAGAAGGTTGCAACTACACCCCGCGGAGGCAGGTTCGTGCCCGAGGGGACAGGACTTTATTGAATGGTTTAATGTAACACCGGGTGTGGTGATCGTAACAGGGTATAAGGTCTGAAGGGAATTGAAAAGAAAATCTTCAAAATCTAAGTTTAGGCTTGTTTCTATCATGACTGTGTTTTATATGCCAAAAGCTGTCTGAGGAAGGAGTTAGGGGGAAGTTGTCTCGTCTTCCGCATCATCTATGGTATTGGAAGCATTAGTGGCGAAACCGGAAATTTGACCTGTAAAAGGTATAAACATAATTGTCTAACTCATATTTTGTTTCCCCACTCACATTGTTGCCATCCGACGCCAGCAGATGTAAATCAATCATAGGATTGATTGTGCCATTTGTTAGTGTCATCTTTTCTTCCAGAAGACGGCTAATTGTTTCTCTACTTTTGAAATTTATTCGTTCAAAGTTTCGATCGAGCGTCCTCACTGTGAAACAGGTTAGGTGTCATTTGAACGAGAAAGTGGTGTCAACCACCCTCTTCGATTCTTAACAATTGCTGCTTCCTGCAGCGCTTCGAGACGAATACCTTTTCGGCATCAGTCTAAAACAGAATCTTGAGCCTAGATCCATATTGTAGAAGACCCACCAATGTTCCTTCTTTTTACAGTTCGATAAGTATTTTGGGTTGGCTTGCGATCGGCATTTAGGACTTCCAACTGAGAGATCTCCTTCTTGAGGATTGCGATTTGAAAATGCAAGCCCTCCTTATTGGAAGCCACAGCGCGCCCAGCAGCTGTTCTAGAGGAAATAATGCCGTGATTAACTTCAACCCTGAGTTCTTCAATCCTTTGATTCGCACAAGTTGCGCTGATGACGTGCTTGCCTTCTATCCCCAACTGGGTATCTTTTTCTTCTTGTCAATGTAATGGATTTCACTCATTGCATACCTAAATGGCGGTGGTAATAGTGTTACGATATATGGTCAGGTCTGAGCATACCTTCGAGTGTAAAGCCCGTTTTCCAATTTACCGATCTCTTGACAAGATCAGATTAGATAGTTTGGACTACAAAATTAAATGCAACACGTACAAATAAAACGGCACCCAAAGCGGTGGTTTCTTTCCACCATTATCAGAATGAATCAGGCCGCTGTACCCCCACCTGTCCTTGCCACACCTCCAGTTGTGCAACCAACTCCACCAACTGACCCAGGTCTCGAACTTCCTCCCATGCCTGTATTCCCCCCCACACAGCAAGATGTATTGGATGCAGTTGATTACCGCAGTGAAGTCAAAGTGAGCTATGGTAAGGCAGATTAGTATATGTTTACTCTATTGTATTCAAGCTATATGCAGATAGTGGGACTGTGGGTGCATGCTGCACTGACCAAGACCACTATAATGCCATTTTGTATGAACACAATGTTGTATCCCAGGCGGCAGCAGCAGCCTCACAAGGTGAAACATCAACATTGTCCATTTGAGAGCTCACTAATTAAACTTGTTTTTCAGCTGCACCCCCAGCATGGTTCCAAGCTGCAGTAAACCAATTACGGGTGGATATTAGAGCAGATATTAGAGGAACCATAGTGCCTAATCTAAAACAGGTATGAGCTAATATGGGCATAAAGTTTACTTGATAAATTACCTCATAAATGACTCCAGCTTCTGAACAATGCACGGGGTGATGGGGGGGCAGTTCCATATGATATAGTGCCATTTCCAAATGGTGAAGACCCAACTCAACCACCTGTGAGTTACAGATCTTTGTGTGTGTCAAAGTTGGATATTACTGACCCATGCAAATCAGCACAACCTTCCGCCCTTGACATCTTGGAATGCCATTTGTGGTTTACCTGCACCACAACTTAACAACTACCTTGCCAGGTATGGGGTTGGCCCAGTCCCTCTGGCTCAAAATGCACATGCTAGTGATGTCACTGACATATGGAAGAAAGATGCCTTGTTGCGAAAGATCAAAGCTTAGTTGTTCACAAAGTGGTGAAACATATTCTTAGATGTCACTTGTGTTGGTCCAGAGAAATTTTCTAGAAGTTCAATCTTCCAAAACACCTTTCAATATCACACAAGCAGCTAAATTAGTAAACATTTCTTTATATGAAATTTTTATGTGAAATTAGTTTAGTAAGTCAAATTAGTCTAGGATTACTGAAGCAGATGCCAGAGAATAGACATCCGCCTTGTGAAATTTCTGATAAAACCCTTTTGCAGGCTGATTGAACATTTTAAATACAACCAATTTATTTAGAATCAGCTTCCTGAGGAATGTTATAAATGCTGTAATACACCTCTCAATAAATTTTTTAAGGAAAGGAATAAGGTTTGGCTGAGCTTTTAGACAAACATCGAAATTTAGCCTATTTTGGCTATTAACTCATAAAGACCCTATCCCTTTGCTTATAAAATTTATTGAGAGGTGTATTACAACATTTCTAACATTCCTTAGGAAGCCGATTCTAAATAAATTGTATTTAAAATGTTCAATCAGTGCGAAATCTGAAGCCCAAGTCCCTTTTGGGAAGGTCATGTGATGTAGGCCTTACCATTGTGGAGAATATTGGTTTACTTACTGCTGAAGGAATATTGGTTTATTACTGCATAAACTACAAAAGTCTATAAACGGGATACAATGAGTCTGCCGTCCCAACCACAGCTTGCTAAGAGCCCTTCTTCATATATGGACCAGCCACAGCCAACGACAAATTCCGTGTGCGCATCGTGGATGTGAAGCAATTGTGGTTGCCCTGGTGGGGGACTAGTCGTCCAACTCCATTCACAGATTTGTTAGTAGCAAGTGAAGGTTACATAAAAATGGCAACATACACCCTACATGTCATATCATAGCTCGCAGTAGCCACAATGTCCTCTCTATGTGGACTCCACTGGACTTTCCGGATGGCGTATTCATGGCCCAGCAACTGCTGTTCGCAGATTCCTCCTACTTGAGCAATTTCACCTTTTTGCACCATTCGGCAATCCCAAACTTTGGAAATTTTGTCAACACCGGCGCTTACCAAAACCATCTGCCGGTATTTGTTCCAATCTATTGATAATACTTCAGTTCCCGAAGCAGGTATCGTCAGAACAGCTGCGGAGAGTGGGTCTGTGAACGTATTGGCGTTGGGTCCCTTGTTCATGTACGCCGGCGCACGCAGGTCAAATATTTTAATTGTTCCATCCGTGGAACACGATGCTAAGAGATCTTGTTGATGTGGAGAGAATAGGGCTTGGTATACACAGGCATGATGAGCTTGGAGGGTCAATACCGATCGCGGTCGTTCTGGCGTCCACTTTGAGTGACATACTGTGGGCATGAGAGTGACGAGCTATGATACAATGCTCACAATCTTCACAGTGCCATCCCAAGATGATGATGCAAAAACCTCCTTCTGAATATTGGACCAATCTACGGAGAAGATTTCTCGTGTATGCTCCTGCCAAACTCGGATTGGAAAATCCTATGGCAGTTGTGATGTCGGTTGAAAATTTAGGGGGCGAACAGCGTACATCAAGCATCACATCCCAGAGTCGTATTGAGCCATCGCCTGATGCAGTTACAAGCTGATTCTCGTGTACTTCTGACCATGCAAGGTCGTACAGACCGTCTTGTGTTTCATACCTGATGCCTTGAGTGGTCAGTCAGGATTGCAACAGAAACAAGCTGACGCAGCACTTTTTATCAATCTGAAGCTTAGGCAGACCATCAGGAGTAGGAGTGAGTGAAACAAGGTGCAATCTGCCATTGCCTACAAGCCCAAAATTGGCTGCTGATGCAAGCGCCAATCGAGTTGGGTGGAATGGCGACCAACCGATAGCATAATGTGCGAAGCCTGGCGTTTGAACAACCGACTTCATCATGGGGCATGAGGTGTAAAATATATGGTGATGGTTGCTTAACCCGGCTATTCACCTACAGTCACATGCGGGTGTCTGTACCAGGCATCCCAGCTGCCATCCTCAATGCGAAGCCTATATTCTCTATCAACAATATCAGTGACGCGATTCCTTGAAGTTGGAAATATTGCGTTGTTAACAGGGGCAGGCGTGAGTGTCGATTCAGGCATTCGGGCATACAGAGGCAAGGATGGGAGATACATGAACCCAAATTTCAAGTAGGCTCCTATAGTTCTGCATAAAGAATCCTAATATTCACACTTTGAACAACATAAAGGCCCATATTTTACCATGAGCTTACCGACGCTACTGAGAGAGGTCATACATTTCGGTAAATTTCTTCCATCAGTGGACATCGACCTTTCTGAACACGAGCTTCCCAGACAGAGATACTGGCATGTCATCATTCCACATGAAGCAACGCCTATAGTCACCCTCATGAAATCCCACTTAGGCTTCGCTCCTACCTGGGCTATCCATTAGTTCGAAATGCACAACCCAACTCGACTCACTTTGCCATTGCAGCCTTGCAGTATACTTCCTATATTCCATGGGTAATTACTCAGGTGATGTTCTTTTGACATTTGCGTTTTCGTTATGAATTAATAAGTCATTTTAAGAATGTCGATGGTGTACATCAGAAAGCTTTTCAACAATCCGAGGTGTCGCTTTCAACCCACGTCAAAGACTATATATTGGAACTCCATGGGAGTCTGCATGTAATTCTACTGTCTCGTCAATTGGGTGATCTGACTGAAAAACTCTTGAAGCGTGTACATTGCAGCAAAGGACACACTGTAGAACGCAATACGTTTCAGGACTGGCTTTCTGCAGCTAATTCAAAATGGCATCAATATGCGAAACAACTCGAACGCACAGGTACTCAACCAAGAACAAACCCTGATGGAGATGTATACCATTCGTATTCCACCGAAGAAGATAATCTTACAGGGTAATAGGTTGACATAGACCACTTGGGACTGGCATATAGGGATTTTATTGTCCCAGAATGCCCTACTTGCATGCTAGATGGTCACTTAAACTCTGTTGTGAGTGATTTTTGGTCGTTGTATCTTCTACGCCAAGTCGATGAATAATTAGCACAAACCGGAAGTGGTTTTCTTCGGAGAGTCGATTCCCGAGATAACGAAGGAACTTTCGTATGTGCCGCTACCAGCTAGACATGGTATTTGACTAACGCATCGTAGACATCAAAAGATCGAAAGGTGTGATGGACTCCTTATTTTGGGTACGAGTCTTTCGACATATTTCGCTTTTCGGCAAGTCGTTTCACATAATTCTGCGGGGTCAGAAAAAGAGCTGTTCATAATCTAGATTGCTTAAGCATGCTCTGGAACTTAAGAAACCTGTCTTGCTATTAAACCTCGGTCCCACCCGAGCAGACGGTCGTCTAGGTGTCGAAAAACTCGACGTTGCGACCAGAGTTACCATGGGGGAAGTTGCTAGACTTGTCATGTAAGTCTTTTTAGAATGTGGTTCGATTAACTCCGACTTAGGGTTTCTTTACGAAGTGGTGACCGTGCAAAGGATGACTCCGTGACTTTCAACCTATTACAGAGGTGCAGAGATCTACCCAACAACCATCATCCAAAGACAGCAGATTGACGATAATATGGGTGTTACGTACTGTATTAAAGAAAAAGCAAAATTTGGTAGTGGATTGGGTTATACAACGTAAGGTATCTTTCCAAATAGAAGACGTAGTCAAACTTGTAATTGGGTAGCCATATTGCGCAACGAGATGGGAAGGAAAGCATGCCAATGATAACGATTGCAGACTATAACTAGATGAACAAAGAAAGGCTGATCTTCAGCAACCGACTTGATCACAACTGTGTGGATATAGATCAAAACATACTAAGATCGTCCTCAAAGTGTAGAAGCAGATCAACGGGATCGTGAGAGCATCGACAGAGTTCGTGCGGCTTCCTGAACTCTTTCGGCATCAAGCGACTCCTCGACCGAGAGATCGTCGTCTTCCCCATCGTCCTCGTCTTTGTGGTCGACAGTGGAAAATCTCGACGGTTTAAGCTGTGACCAGCTCCAGTTCTGCGGGTTCGGGCTGCTTGTCGTGCACCACGAGTGGCTCGTTGTGTGTCTGGGGACGTACCCTGGGTGCGAGCGACCCAAATAGTCCTGTACATTGTAATCAAAGTAAGGAATCGATGGAGGGTTCCGAATGGTAGGCATTGATTGGCTGACCATGAGGGGGGATTGAGCTTCCGAAGACAGTTCTGAGCGGTGATCCTCTTCATTGTCCGAGATTAAAGGCGGTGTCTTTGGGCTCCTTGACACAGGTGTTGATGACCCCTCCAGCGGCTTCATAGTCTTCGAGTGGATTGTGCGAGAGGTAGATGGGGAAGGGGGAAGCTGGAGAAAACCATGTCAGATGATTATCCATCATAGGAGTCGAAAGACAACATACGGTAGCTGGTGAAGGTTGAGGCTGCTTCCCCTTCTTCTTATAAGACTTTATGCACCGTTTGCGGTGATTACGCCAGTGGAACGTGTCGTATGCGCTCTTGGAAGACAATTTTATCTTCTTCCTGCATTGCTTGCACTCGACATAGTCGGGGCTGAGGAGATTAGCTAACGGATCACTCAAGATCGACAGCTCGCGGGTCCTCTCGGCTGAGGTTTTCGTCGGCTTCATGTAGTAATCCCTACAAAAGGTCTATTGGTCAAAAGAACTGTGCTTCAAAGGTGAAGGACCCGATATCTCACGAGCGGGCGGCTATCTGCGGCGTGCCATGTTTTAGGGTTTTCTCGTCTCCATTTCGCCCCCAAGATTTATGGCGTCTAAACCAGCATCAAAACCTGCGTCTGTACTGCCGTTCAGGTGGATAAATTATAGCTTACGCTTGAGGGGAAGAAGTCTCTGGTGAGTAGGGAGTGAAGTTCTGCAGGGGGATTTAGATTTGCCAAATGATCTTGCAAGAAAGCAAAAAACCTTCTCAGAATCTGAATAATAGCTCAAACTTGCAGTTCTAGTTGGCAGCGTGCTATCAGCGTGCATTGGCGGTTGGAAGAAAGAAGGGGGACTCACCTGCAACGGGACAAACTTCGGCCTTGCATACCCATGACTCGCGGTGAGGGTGCGTGTGCTTGCTCCAGTCAGAGATTGAATTACGCAGGTGATAGTGTAATTCCCCAATTCACAAACATACGGCAATATCCGCATTGCGCAGTGAGCGTCATCGTCCCGTGGTTCCCGCATCCCACTTCGAACTAAAAGCAGTGCAAATCGGTTGCTCCGAAGGCGTTGAATTGAAGCTCGCAACAAGATACTGCGGAAATCGACTCTGAAAGGTTGGCCGGAAACAAGGTAGAAAAACCTTAAATTGTTCAAGTCAGGCAAAAAAAAATCAATACAGATAGATTCGAATCCCCAAGTGGAGATAAACCGTAAACCACAGAACATCTCTACAAGAAAAGAGAATAGAAAGTATCCGGAAAAAATGATTCATTCAAGACTGGTCCATTAAGCCCTCTTTGAAGCCACGAATGAAGGAATGAAATGGCATCATAAACCATCCAAGAATCGAGTCTGGACGCTCTGGATGGGATATTGTGCGTGGGCGTACTACCTTGGGCATATCTTCTTCTGCAATAATATCTGGTTCCTCACGGGGCCGTTTCAAGTTATGGGCTGGTTGCGATCTACCGGTATCAATGACAAGTGTAGATTCAGTCGATGCCGAAGAGGGTGGAGGCCTCGAGGACTGAATTGGGAAATGGATGGAGTTAGGACTATCGTTCTTCGAGGGGGCAGTTCTATTTAGAAGGATGTCAGAATGAAACTCAAGGAGAACAGCCACTAAGGATAACAAACTCGACACAGAATGATTTGTGTTCCTCCCATTTTGTCAACTTGTAATCACCCTCCCCCTCAAGCTCGACGCTAAAACCACAAAATGCACATTCGACATCTTTAGCGCTAAAGCACTTGGCCTGCGAATCGTTGACAAGGAGGAGCCTTCGTTTCGCCGATGCCACGCGATTGCTCGGCCTGAATGGGCGATAGACGAAAAAATCACATAACTTTGTAAGACCGGAAATGAATGTGACGGTACCCACATGTCAGAGCACCGAATTTTGTGCTTCACCCAACTACCTGTAGCGTATGCGGAGGTCTGACCAAGATCGACCCAAGCTTGGCAAGCACAACAGAGAACACGATGTTTTTCCACCTTCTCAATCTGCTTGTCTGATTCCAAAAACTCCCTCCGTTCTTGTTCAGACGGACGGCGAGCCGGAGTAGACTGAAGGGCTGGGACAGGGGATTCGGTTTCCAAAACCAGAGCAACGTCCTCGTGACCATTAGGCGTGGCACTGATAAAACTCAAAAAGCTCCAAACTTGTGGTCAAAAGAAGAAATGGACACAACTCACGGGACGATATGTGTAGGCCGCTGATCACATCGAGCTCTGTGAATTTCCCAAGGGCGAACGGCATAGGTTTGTTTGCGACCAAGATTGACAGGTTTGTTGCACCTTAAGCAATGAACTTGATGGGGTTCCATTTCTCCGCATTCGGGCTGGTTCTCAAAGTATTGAATTCTCTCAGCTTCCTTGCGGCGAACCCTTCCGGTGCTGATGGTGGAGTCAGCAATTGAAATATTGTCGTCGTTATCTTCAGCGTCTTTACTATAGCAACGAGGAACATGAACTCCATTCGAAGAAAGAAAAGAATGTATTTAGCGCACACTTTCGAATTAGGCTTGTCTATTGCAGATCCTGGTTTCTTCAATGAAGCGCGCGATTCTCCTCTTTTATGGGACTTGATTGAAGAAACGGAAGACATTGCGCGTACGTGTTTAGCCCTGTTGGGTTTCGGTTTACCCGAATCGTTGGCGCCATGGGAAATTGGCCTTGGACTAGGTCCAGGAAGACTGGAAGAATACGGTGTTAGATACAGTAAGTCCGCAAGGCTACCGAGACAGTTATCCGCCTCACTTGAAACTACGATTCTTATGTCTTTTGCTAGGGGACTGTGGAGAACACTTGAACGATTTTATGAGATGTGACGACAAGTTCCTTGCGCACCTTGGAAGAATTCTGCGAGGGAGACGCAGTTTGCTGCGGTTCCATGCTTGAATCAGAATCGGAACTTTGCACAAGATAAGCAAGCTGATTGAATTGGTTGGTGGACCAACTTGAAGGACGCACTCTGCTTGCTTGGAAATCGTTCTCTTCCTCTGGAATGTCACTGGACATCAATATCACAAAACCTGAATATGAGATGCGTGCCACACCTTATTCCTATCTTTATAAGTAACCAATGGACCACTACAAGGAAGTAAAGCAGAGGGATATACGTTTAGTTACATCATCAGAAAACGACAAAAAAGGAGTATAACCGTTCCGGTGACGCTGGGGACTGGCTTTCCATTGCTGGCATGACAGAGAAATTTGAAAAAATGAATGTGGGATTTTAAAGAATTCTTTGAATCGGAAAAAAGAAAGAGAGGTTTTGAAATGTGAAATGTTGGATGAAGGTGATAAACTCAACACCAGTCCCCAGTCACCAAGAAGACGGGACAAGATTAAGGAGTCTTGAAACTCCGACCGACAAATTGACCGAAACGCCGAAAAAAAACACATATCCATAAATCTTGTGCATGCCTTTATATCACATATCATAAGCGAAATCATTACAATGCGTATACGAAAAGTATGAATGGTTTGAAAACATAACAACAAAATCAGTCATCCGGAAGGAAAGTGCGACTGCTGCTAGTAGACATCATATGCTGTGGGAGCTGAAAATTCTCGAGACTTGGATCAGGAATGTCAAAGAAATAAGAAGCAGAGTTATGATGATGGTGGTGATGATGATGGTGATGATTTGCATAAAGGTGATTTTGCATGCCAAATGAATACGAAGGGATTTGTTGTTGCTGCTGCACATTCTGACCCGTTCCTGAATGAGGGTAGTAGTAATACTCCTGGGGATGAGTCACAGTATTCTGAGGATACGTCATGGCAGGCGTCAAAGGTGCATGAACCCCATAGGAGATCCATCTCGAGTCGTTCTGCGACGGAACAAACTGATACTCTCGTTCTCTAAGCGGGGTCGTAGAGGAACGGTCGCCAGCCTGTATAGTCTGATCTATCGAAGCACGAGGAGACACCGATAAATTATCTGGAAAGCGAAAAAGGTTAGAACCCTCCAAAACCTTGGATTCCCCCCGATGTGAGTATTACCAAGCAGTGGACTATCGGCTGATTTTCGGTGAAGGCATTGCGATGCCTTGCCCTCCCTCGTGCAAGCCGCACAAGCGCGCTCAATGCATTCACAACGCTTCTTAATGCATGACGCGCAGGGCCTTCAAAAGAAAAAAGTTCAGTGTGACAATTCAACCATTAAAAAAAAAATGTTATTGAACAACATCACCTTTCACCATTACATCGGATTTTGTCGCGTCTGAATAGAATTTTACTCCGGATGTGCGATCATGAGATCCCCACGATGAATTAATCTTACCTGCAGCTGACACAGGCCTGTAAAGAATTTTTAATACACTTCCAGACCAAGATAGCACCAGAGAGAGAGAGAAAATGCGCACTGCTTTCACCCTTGTCCCATGACCCCTGCCTTTCCTGGGTACTACTATACACTCTTTCAGATTCTCAATACAATACCTGCAAGGCCGGGACTCTTCACATCGCTTGTTATCTTCCCTACACCCCTCGCATCTCAACTTGACCAGTTTTGGTCCCCTGGATACATGTATACATTCCTCCGAGCGCGCGACACACCTCGAACACGGCCTGTGGTCGTCGCACTTCAGACAAAAGATCAGATCGACGCAATATGATATGTAGACATTCTTGTCAAAATATGAAGGAACAACCTTGGGCTTACCTTTTTATTATCTCTTCTGCAACCAACGCAAGCTAATTTGGCCCGCTCGGTCCCGCGCATTGTCCTTCCTGGGCTGTCCCCACCGACTGTCATAGCGTTTAAGCCCGAGACGCTGCTAAAGCACCCATTTACACCACCAGGCCCGGATGGTTTTAGAGCCGCCATCTTATCAAACCCACCATCCATGCCATACGTATCAATCACCAGAGTCCTCTGCAACACTCCATGCGTCACGGTAGTAGACGCCGCCGGCATGACATTCACAAAGGCCACATTCGCAGGCTGACCAGATTGACCACCGCCAGGCGCCAACGGCACATCTCCGCACTCACTCTTCATCTCTCTACATCTCTTGCAGGGTTTCCCATTTCCGTCTTCGCATCTGACTCTTGCTCGCCTACATGGCTCACAACCGTCTGTGCATTGATCTGCTGCGTAGCCCTTCCTTGCACATGCGCTGCACGGCCTGGATGTTTTTTTTGGGTAAGAACCGCGGCGATGATGAAGGGATCGTCGGTCTTTTAAGATCATGAAACTAAAAACACACCTTGCACCATCGCATCGAATCTTATCGCGCCTAGACAATCTTTGATTTAGCCCAACGATGTACGAAACACCAAATCGCGAATACGAATGACAAGATCAACGAATCATTCAACTCACCTACAACTCGCACAGGCCTGCACGATCGTTGAGGAAAGATCGCAACATCACCAACTCTCCAGATCTGACTTTTCACATAACGAAATCAAAGGCTCACCCTCGTTGTTCTCTTTGGCCACACTGAAGGACCAGCACCGGCACCAATACCAATCTCGTGGTTGTCGGAAATCGGGACTGGCGCGCTCATGAGAATTGATATCGCCGAAAACGGCGAACAGCGAACAGCGTTCACCTCGAGACTTTCCTTTGGAACTGTTTTTGAGCGCGGGAAGTGCCGGATTGGCGCATTTTTTATGTAATCTGATCTTGCATCGGTTTAAAACTTAAAATTATCAAACTAGAATGCAAATCTCAAAACCACAACAACTTTTCTACGTCTCAACGACCATAGACGGCAATATAATTTATCTTCCACTTCGCATCTAACAAGAAAGTCAACAACGTTTTGCACATGGTTTTCAAAGATAACTACAACTCACACTTATAATTCGTGGCATTCGCCACAGCTTCCGCACATGTTCCAGGACACCCAGCATTCGAATAGGTCACTCCAGCATAATCACCACAGATCGTCGTGTCCAACACAAGTGAGTGATTGTAGAAATGAGACGACATATCACAATTCGTCGAAGGGAACAAGGCGGTCGGCGTGCCCCATGCAGACGGGTTAGGTTGCTTCGCCTGGATATCACTAGGAATAGCACCCCGCGTGAACCTCCAGATCTTAATCCCGCTACTATCCCAAAGATGCGCAAAGACTCCCCCAGCAAGAACATTAAACTTGTGGCCATAGGAATTGGGATCATGGTCCGAGAAACCGCATCCACGGTTATCTTGACCGCTAGACGAGCAGACGTTGCGGAAGAGATTGGAAGTCACTTCCCGGTCGCTGAAAGAAGGCTTGATTTCACAGTTGTCAGAAGTGTGAAGTACGTATTGGTTGGTAGGGCCTTCGTGCACGCCCTCGAGGATATCGATTTCTCCTAAATTAATAAATGACGTCAGAAATGAGAACCAAGACTAAAATCAACCCGCACCTCCTGTAGGCCAGTCAGGGCCGACAGACCAATACGCAGGCCAAGTGCTGCAACCGTGGGGCATAGCAAAGAAATCGGCGATGAACAAGCCATGATTGTAGGTCTTCTTGGTGCTTATGCGAATACTGCCATCATTGTTAAATAACTCGTTTCAATGATCAGAATCATTACTCACGAATCCCTCCTGCCACCCACTGGGACGTCCGAAAAGTCGTCCACAGCCAAGACAGTCGTACCATCCGGCTGAACAAAAGCAAGGTTCTTTCTGATCGCGGCATCTCTGGCCTGAAAATTGACATTGCCATGAGTAGGATCTTCAGCTGTGAAGAAATCCCATTGACTTGTCGAGACAAGTGAGTCGGATGACCAAAATATAAAGAAAGACCCACTCAAGAAAACTCTGTCCCTGGTAGAGATCCTTCAATTTATAGACCTGACCCCCATGCGTGGAATTACGAGGATAATGGGGATGTTTGGGACGTAAACCAGATTCCTTGAACTTGCCGGCAAGTGCAGGTCTGGCAAGAAGCAGATGGAGAACGAACGGTATTAAGGAAAGTAGTTTCATGGAGCAAACGGAAGGTGGGTCCACAATAGGAGAAGGAGAAATGGAAACAAACGACGTTCTCAGAGACGGAGCTATTTAAAGGGAGCGCCATGCACAAGTGCGAAATCAAAGAGTCCGGCTACCCAAGACTTATTCCCGATATGCGTATTGGCAAGCGATCAGCTTTTGTTCCAGTCAAAGAAGCAGAGGACGAACAGGTGCCTTGTGCTGCCTTGTGATGCCACAACAAAGTCGCACGTGGATCGAAGATGCTTTTGACCTCAGTAGAACAACAACATTTTTGACACTCTGACGATATTCAATGCGATGTTCCAAGAGATAATTCTGGATGTACAAGTGGTGTTTTGCTGCGACATGGGTTTGGATGTTTACTATGTCACGCAAAGTCACAAATTTCGCATCACCTTCGGACTTTCTGATCATGATCGGTGTCAATATGCTAATCTGAATCACATCAGGAGAGATATGTGCACAACTCAGATTCTACTGGAATACGCAAAAGAGTATGGAATGAGTGTCCAGAGGTGTCAAGATTTTTGTGCAGTCACAACTTGCACTTGGACTGATGCGATTGACAACGCACAAGTCGAAGCCTTAGAACAATGAAACACCATCACTGCACACATGCATTGGGTAGATAATCACCTTGAGATCACGGCTTAAAAAATAGAGCAGACACAGCCTTGTAGGCCCACATGCTTAGATTGACTAAATTTTCGTCCTTGGAATTTATAAAATGAAGAGATTTTAAGTAAAAAAACAAACAAGTTACAAGAGGCAGGACAGGGTTGGAATGATCTACTTAATGATTGAAACTGTATCAGCCATCGCCGATGCGACGTACAAGTTTCTGGTGCTAGAGTTGTAAGGTAGGACGACATTCGCAAATAATGACGTCACGCGTGCTTGTTTCTCCCTTCACTATTATCAGTATAATGCCCATTCCCCGCTCAATTTTTGAACAAATCAAGCGGCTCATTCCTCCCCTCGACGGCTCACTACACAAAGGAGACTCAGGTGTGCACTGCCCATTCTTTACTCGCATAACATTCAAAAAGGTATCCAAAGGCCGCGTTGGTGTCTTGGGAGGTGCGCTCGAGTGAGTTTTTGTTACCGACGACCCCTTGCAAATCATCAAATCGCTTTGGCAGATACACCGGCGCACCCTTCTTTGCTGCCATCTCTGCTCAACGATTGGTAATATCTATCTACCCAAACCTTGCGTTCTTCTTATACTCTCTAGGGTGCCGATCTTTCCCATGTCATTTGTTCGACCACAGCAGCAGGCCCAATCAAATCCTACTCGCCCGATCTTATCGTCCACCCAATCCCTACAGAAAACCTGTAAATTTCTTTCTCTCCTTTTTTTCCCCCCGAAATGAAACACCCACCTAGCTCTCCCAATGATCGAGAATCCCACCTCCAACCCATCCTCTCTCGCCTTCACGTCCTCGTCATCGGTCCAGGTCTAGGGCGCGAACACCACATGCAATCCCTAGCCAAAACAGCCATCCTTCTCGCCCGTAAAGCCGGCATCTTCATCGTCCTCGACGCAGACAGCCTCTACCTCATCGCCAACGATCCCTCCCTCATCCACGGATACCGCCGCGCCGTCATCACACCCAACATCATCGAATTCAAACGTCTCAGCGAGCAGCTCGGTGTCGATCCGAATAGTGAGAATCGAGCACAGTTGGTGTCCAGACGGTTGGGTGGCGTCACCGTCTTGCAAAAGGGTCCCAAGGATATCATCGCAACGGATTCGACAGCCGAAGAGAAAGGCGCTGATAAAGAACTCGAAAGGGTGAAGGGGGTCGTTCAAGTCGATACCCCTGGTGGACTGAAGAGATGTGGTGGACAGGGTGATATTCTAAGTGGCGCAGTCGGAACATTCATGGCTTGGGGTAAATGTTATGAAAATGGCGCTTTTGGGTATGCTTTGATACCCCCTTTTCGTTTCGCCAACTCATGATGTTAGTGATGGCAGTATTCCTGTCTCTCGTATACCGGTTCTAGCCGCCATAGCCGGCAGCATGGTGACGCGCACCACTAGTCGACTCGCCTTCCAAAAACATCGCAGGAGCGTCGTGACCCAGGATATGTTGTCTGAGATTGGCAAAGCATTCGAAGACGTGTTTGAAGATGGACAATTCGGAGGAGAACTCTAATATGTGAGATCTTTGAAACTGTTTTTTCTATCGTCGTACTCGACGTGGAGAAAGACCTGAATAACTAGACAGAGAACTACAGAGGCATTCATTCAGATAATATACAAAAAAACAGATTTCCTCTATTCAGAAACAAGCAAGTTACTGCCCAAAAAAAAACATCAGTACAAATCCTACGATGAAGAAAAAAGAAACTCACAGTAATCACAGTTGGTTCATCCCTCCCCAAAAACTCCTTCAACTTGCTGATCTCCAACGCCACCTCAATCAAACTCTTCAACCCCTCCGCCGCAGGCCTACCAAGCTCCTCCGCCCCCGCCTCTGGACCCACATACCTCTCCACATACAACCTCACCGTCGCACCCTGACTCCCCGTCCCGCTCAACCTAAACACCACACGCGACCCATCATCAAACGTGATCACCTGTCCCTGGTTCTTCGAAACAGACTGGTCGATCGGGTCTTTGTATTCAAAGTTGTACAGACCCGAGACGGTGTACGACGAGGAAGAAGAGGTGTAAGAGGTGTTGGTGAGCGAGCCCGAGGCGAGCGCTTTGTTGAGATGGGCAACGAGCGCGTTGGCGCCTTCTGAAGGGACTTCTTCATAGTCGTACCGACTGAAGAAGGATCGTCCGTAGATGGAGTAGAATTCTTGGAGAAGGTCGTTGATACCGATGAGCTTGTTGGGAGATTTCTTGTTGGCGGCGGCGAGGATGTTCAGCCAAGCTTTTTTTTTCTTTCTTTCAGTCATGCAGATCTACATCAGTGGGAAAGATGGGACAAACCGATGATGGCCCAAATACCATCCTTTTCACGAATGTGATCTGATCCGGTTCCAAATGATTCTTCACCACAGATAGACAGGCGTCCAGCGTCCATAAGGTTACCAAAGAACTTCCAACCTTTAAAAATCATTCACAAAAACCCTCAAAAAAAAAGGAAATTGTCAATTTACCGGTCGGAACCTCAAAATACTCGAGTCCCTTCTTCTTCGCAACCAAATCCACAGCCTTGCTCGTCGGCATGCTCCTCGCCAAACCCTTCACACCACCACCTCTTCTAAAATACGGAATCGTATCCGCCCAATGCGCGATGATCGCCACCGAGTCCGAAGGCGTCACAAACGCGTTCTTGCCATAGATCATGTTCCGATCGCCATCTCCATCGCTCGCAGCGCCAAACGCGATGTTGTGCTTGTCGACGGCTTCGACGAGGGTGTGGGCGTAGGTCAGATTGGGATCCGGGTGGCCTCCTCCAAAATCGGGCAAGGGTTCGCAGTTCTGGATGGAGGATGGGGGAAGCCCGAATTTGTCGATGAGGATGGCGCGGGCGTAAGGACCTGTGACACCATGCAGACCGTCAAAAAGGACCTTGAAGTCCTCGGTGTGTTCGTCCAGGAATTGCTTGATGAGTGGGAAATCAAATATCCCCTCGAGGAGAGTAACGTAATCAGCAACAGAGTCGATGATGGACACTTTCGTAGGCCCATAAGTGAATTCTCCGACTTTGGAAAGATCAAGCTGCCCAAAACAAAAAAAAAGGATGGTAGGCGGGGCTGGGACAAAAAAGTTCTTTTTTTGCTTACCGGAGGGAGCTCAATGACTTTATAACCAGTAATCTTCTTCGTATTCTCATAAATCTTATCAGTCACATTCTCAGGCGCCGGTCCACCATTCGAAACGTTATACTTTATCCCAAAATCAGCATTAGGTCCACCCGGATTGTGGCTCGCCGTGAGAAGGATACCACCCGTAGCTTTATACTTTCTGATAATATTAGACGCAGCAGGGGTAGACAGGATGCTGTCCCTTCCAATGATAAGCCCGCTGACGCCGTTGGCAGAGCCGATCTTGAGGATCGTCTGCACCGTCTCTGGGGAGAAGTACCGTCCATCGCCACCGATGACAAGCGTGGAGCCTTTCGCATCGATCGAATCTAAAATCGATTGGATAAAGTTCTCGGTGTAGTGCTAATGGGGACGGGGGACGGGGGAGGTCAATAAAATCGGGGGGGTATAGTCGGTTCATCTAACCTCTTGCTGGAAAACTTTGACACTTTGGAACAAGAGTTCGATCAGCAAAGCCGATGATTCCCCTTTTTTTTTTTTTGTTCAGTTGAGCTCACCGCTTCCTAAGCCCAGAGGTTCCGGGCTTTTGTCCTTCAAAGGGCTTCGTGGCGATCTCTTTGATCTTAGAGGACATTGTTGGTATAGGAAGAAGAAGATTGGTGTTGAAAGAGTTTTTGGACTCGATGTCCCAATATTAACCCGTTCGCGTTGCTTTCCGGAATCCACGTGATCACGGTGATGTGACATCATGAGATCTTATTTGATTTCCGTGTCCCCACAGTCCTGACCAACTTACATGATAAAACGAGTTGCCAACGTCGATGCACATCTCGACCTTCGTACCACCCCCCACAATGCAAACGAGTGCGTCAAACAACAATGGGGAATTGGATGAGGGCAGGAGATGGGCCAAAGTTGTGCCCATCCGCCAAAAAAAAAGTCCGTTTTCAGAAAAGATATACTACTAACCATCTTTTATCTCCCACATCGTTTTCGGGGTTTGTGATACCCTCCACCATCAGTGCCCAACGAGAAGGGACCATATTTTGTCACCATCATAGTTGTTTTCTAGTCGGAGGCCAATTTTCGCATGCAAAATTGCGAGCTACTAGAACAGAAGTATCAGTTTCTGTTACATGAAATAAATTGAATCGCATATGGATCCTTCACAATTCCTCTCATTTTCTAAGCCTTGAACCTCTTAGCAACCTTTTCCGGACTCTTTCTGTAAGGGTCAGCAGACATTGTGGTATAACGGGTATAACGTGCTCATCATAGTACTTGAAGTGCATACCTGCCAACTCTTTAGCAAGAAGAATAAAGGGTGTGTCCAAAAGTGGGAGTGTTGACTAATTGTGACAAGTGCAGCTGCAAGAGATTGTGCCCAAGAAGGGTTGTTGGCATCGAAGTAGGAGTTTACAAGATCACATGCAGCAGGATACGTTGGGTTCTGATTCAGTAACTGGAGCAAACGAGGCACAGGGAGCTCGATTTGGCATAGAAAGCCTCGTCAGACATAATTTAGAAAGAGTCAAGGTGCGATTACAGAAGTTGAATCTGGCCAAGCATAATTATTACTACCAACAATTCGTAGAGTTGGAGGTGAAGGTGAGGTGACTTTCACCGTCGTCAACGGACTTGTCACTTGTGAAGATGCGATCACAGCATGTGTAAGCGCGGCGTATCTCGCCGAGCCGTGATGACCACGTTCTACGGCATTGATCAATGATCCTCACATAAGGCATTTATAATAACATGCCTCAAAGTTTCTATTGCGATCCCTCCTGCATAATCCTCCCTCCAATTCTTAAAGAACCAAAAGCACAAAATGTCCAACGTTCATCTGCTTGTTCTTGTCCACGGAATGTGGGGAAACCCCAAAGACCTTGCTGAGCTTGCTCGTGTTGCTCGCGAGACTTACTCCGAGCGCAACGCAGACGGTACGATTCTACATATCCTTATGGCAGAGACGGTGCGGGAGGACTCGACATATGATGGAATCGATTGGGGAGGTGAAAAGGTGGCTACGGAGGTGGGACCGTTTCTGATACGGACTTTTCATTGAAACTGAAATGTCAGCGAAGGTGCTGGAAACCGTTCGTGACCTCGAAGCTGATGGCAAAAAAGTTGTGCGTTTTTCGATTGCAGGTTACAGCCTAGGAGGGCTGATATCTCGGTATTGTGTTGGGTGAGTCCTTGCAGTCTAGGCCAAAAAGATATCATATTCATTTCCATCAACCACCTCAAGTGTTCTGGACCAGCAGGGATTCTTCAAGAATGTAGAACCAGTCAACTTTAACACCATCGCAACTCCCCATTGTGGCTTGCCTCAATATCCGTCATTCTTCTCAAAGCTTGCTTCCAAGCTTGGACCGAAGTTACTTTCACGAACTGGGGAACAGTTTTATTGTGTCGACAAGTGGACATCAACTGGTCGCCCACTGCTAGTTGTCATGGCCGATCCCAGTAACGTTCATGAATTCTGTATTTTTGGGTACCTGCTGAACTTCTATCTTTGGTAGATCAGGTGTTTTACCGAACGCTGCAAAAGTTCAAGCACATTAGAATTTATGCCAATGCGTAAGTATCTTGGCAGCCTTTTCTGACCCCTTTTCACCCATCTTTCTGCAGCATTAATGACATTACGGTACCATACGTCACTGCAGCCATTGAGACTCAGGATCCGTTTATCAACTCTAACGAGACCGGCATAGAAATGTAAGCCATTCGTTATCGTGCTTCGGTCCCTTATTTTTATCGATATCGATGTTTTCGCCAGTGACTTCTTCGAAGATTATCCCTGTTTGATTACAAAATATTCTGTACCTGACGTTCCTCCCCCTCCGCCTGCAAAGCCCAGAGTATTAACGGTTGACTGGTTCCGGAGTTTCAAGCCACGACCATTCTTACCTCCATTTCTCCTACTCAGATTCCCTCTCAATCTCGTCGTGTATGCGCTCCTTCCCATCCTCATCCCAGCGATTGTCGCTCTCCTCATCTCGCGTTTTGCCCTGGCGTCACGTTCATCGCGATCACGCATAAAGCTGTTCGAGAAGGAGTCAGAAAGTGGTGGGAAGAAGCGCCTCATACATATCCTCACTGAGATCGAACACGAGGTGGAGGAGGCCGTTGCGGATCTCATGGAAGATCCCGATCCAGCACCTGGATACCAACTGGAATTGAGTCGTAGGCAACCCGTCATTACGCAGGAACACAAGAGAATTGCTGCATGGTTAAATGCGTTGCCCATAGAGAAGGAATTGGCGTATTTCGAGAACGTTGTCAATTCGCATGCCATGATCGTTTGTCGTGACCCCAAGCGTTTTGAATCCCATCGCACAGCGGAACCGGTTCTGAGACATTGGGCTAATCATCTCGTCATGTAACCTCTCCGATTCCGTTTATTATCTTCGCAATTATTGACGGTCGTTACCTCTGATCTACATATTGATATTTATCTAGTCGTATGGCATTCGTCGACGGTCGTTGGCATAGATTCGGACTTCTTTTATACGTTTGTTATGATACTCAATTGTTTATAATTATATCCCTTCTCCATGACTATGAGTGCTGCTTAGACGCCTCTAAGCTTAATTGTAGCAGGTGCTATATTTAAACTCTGACATTGCCTGCTTGGATCCTGAAGAATGGCAACGTTATTAAAGCTAAAAGTAACAAAAAGGGAAAAACATCTTTAATGCATTCAAATGGTTGGATTATTATTCACTTCACTGTCTGACCCAGTCTTTGCAATTTGAATTGCTCGGATTCACTCTGAAGATGCCAGCAATCTATTCTGGTGCACGCTCGTCCAGGAAAGCAGGTCCTACTCGATTGCGCCGTTATGCAAAACCTAGGAACATGGATAGTGATTCTTTTAATCGCTTGCATTAATTTCATCTTTGATATTTTTTTTTCTCAGGGCTGGCTGGCAGCACTTTGAGGAAAACGGCGCTGGCTGGATTCACAACTCACTTCCGGGAGGTTCTTTCAAGGAAAGGTTCGTCCTCGAACGCTCGATAGCCCAGAAAGGTATGGGGATACGAACCCAATTGAGACCAGCGCCAGCTATTTCCGCAATGTCATCTTCGGTCTGCGTAATACGGTCATGAGTCGTGATGACTTGAATCACAATGGACTCACTATGAAGGTTTTGTAGTGCTCCTCTAGTTGGTTCAAGCCTCCGCTCGCAGTATCGGCTGCCATAAGGGTGCTAATGGACCACTCATCATTGGCTGTGGGGTATTTCTGGAAGAGCGCCGGAG
>QDKV01005067.1_pt1 | contig 24574 bp, 28 predicted proteins | sample 1861101 | NCBI WGS metagenome assembly QDKV01 (sample SAMN04275158, study PRJNA302643) | Fungus metagenome, whole genome shotgun sequencing project. | isolation source: fruitbody | host: Mallocybe terrigena | place: Sweden | collected 2013 | reverse complement strand
TAGTTTTTTGATCATATATACTGGTCAAACTCTGCTTCGTACTCTAAGTTCTAACCCTGTAAAGCGCAACCTTTACACGTATATCAAGGAATTAGGGAAAAAGATCCACAAACAGATTGATACGCAGTATGTGCTTCATGTGAGATCATTTCAAAGCTTAATGGTTGACCCATATGTAACTATTAGGGCCCAGTCTCTACCTCGTTGGCGAGGCCTAAATCACTTCAATGAGATTGTCAACGTAAAATTTTCTGATTCGACAAAGCTACAAGACATCATCAGGGTATTTACTTTTTATTTGAGTAGTGGAAACTGACTACAACTTGCTGATTGACAGATATCTTTATTTGTTTCGCATAATCTCATTACAGAGAAATCAAGTCCTGATGGCTACTCATTGCTCCGCGTCATTTGACGGTATATTATTCTTGATTTTTACACATCAATGGATGTCCACACAACCGATACTCTTGCGTGTGGTCATCAGGCACTGGTTGATTTCGAAGATTTATTGCAGGCAAGATTCAAATAATTTTGAAGCTACGACTGGTCTAATAAATAGCTCTAGCATTATGCCTCAAATGCGGATGACGGGAAAAATTGGAACTTTCCAAAAAACCACATTCACAGGCATGTCTTTGATGACATTCTCGCAAAAGGTGTGACAAGAGGATTTAATACGAAGTACAACGAGAATATGCATTGCGGATTGAAGCAGTCATATCAGCGGTCCAATTTTCGAGATGTTGAAGAACAGGTAATCTTGACTTACTCATTATTCAATATACTTAACGTCCAGTACTACAGATCTTGCAAGCCACTGGTATCATATTGCTGTTTATATCCACTCGCAGATTGAACTTCTTGACGAACAAAGGTTTGACGAAGAAGAAAGGGCTGGTGATGACCACAACAATCGAACATCAGTGATGTCACCAATTACTCAGGCAAACGTGTATCTTGGTGCAGCAAAGCAGCCATGTTCAATTGACTCTCTCATCAAGCAACATGGTACAGAATCAGCCTTTGTAAACTTCCACCGTAACTTGGTATCCTTCATATCTGTTGAGCTTGGCATTGATGCCGCAGAACTCATCCAGCCAACAATGCAGGTGTGTAGTTGTTCTGACCTTAATTCCAAACGGCTCACTTGTCAGATTGTTGAGTATCGCTTCTTGAAGGTCAGCTATGAATCGAAGGAGACATGTAAGATGGAACAAGACTATCTTCAATGCAGCCCACAATACCACAACCGAACACGATACGACACAGTTCTGGTTAATACAGCCAACAGTCCTATGTTTGCAGAGCTGCGGTTCGTTTTTGCTGTTTCACTTAATGAACATGTGTATCTCCTTGCATTAGTTCAGGCATATGTGTAAGGTTCCACATGTAAACAGCCAACTCAGCTTACAGAGATTCGCAAGAAGGACCAGGACCTAGGGTTCTTAAAGCTGCGACAGGACTGCGTTCAATTTGTTTGGGCACGCTTAATCATTTGGGGTGCTCTACTGTTTCCTGCTTTCGATGTTGAAAACGATTCTGTTGTTTTCGACATCATAGATCCAGACATGATGTTGCGTGTGCAGGAGATCCTAGATCTGTATGTTGTATTTCACATTGCTCAAGTATAAAACCACTACTGACGAGTACATAGGTCTGTTGACTCTTGAAACCCTGTTGTCATCTCAAGTCTCTATACTCAGCTATGGTTCGCTGTACTCAAATTCAAGCCACACCCCATAATGAGAGTGATCACAAGGACTTTGCAACTGCCCTTGCTGCAGTTCCCAGTGAGTCTTCAGATGACAATACAAATCCACCACCCGAGATTCCCGTAGAAACAGAATACCGCCTTCCAAATCCTGGTCCCAATGCAAGTGAAGATGATCTCCGAGCTGTACGTACTACAATATTGGCCTGGATTGAAAAAAACTGACACAATTTTCAATCTGCAGGCTCTGCGTGAACTACAGACCACATTTACCAATGTACGACTTCAATTACGTGATGCCAACATCAAGGTCTTCAAGCTTGAACGGGAGGTGAAGGAATACAAACAACATGTGTCGAAAGGGAAGGCTGCAGATACAAAACAGAGAGCAAAGGCTAGCGCAACAGGACCAGCACATGCCGAAGCCGATCATATTGGACTTTACGCACGGAAATTTGCCGTAATGAATGAATATTCAGTCGTCCCAGGTGCCTTTCTTGTGCAGCGTCCCAAAGATCTGAGATCGGATAATTTGTGCCAATGGGACACACAAGAGGATGCTCTCCACAGTATTATTGTTGAGCTCTATGAGGAACTTCCTGAAGACCTTCATGAAATGCTCGTCTCTCAGTTCGTTTCGTTCCATGGTAAGACTCAGATGCGGCATGCCATCGATCTTATTTTCTCTCACTCATACTCTATCTATAGTTCTTGTCTAAACTCAATGCCTTTCGTCGTTCTATTATCCATCAATTTCGTGCCGAAACAATCTTTAAAATATTCAACTGTGACTCTGTGCTATGGTACAGTCCAGCCTACAACCGAAAAGACATACCTGAGTTTCGGAATGAAATATTCTTTCCTGGAAAGGACAAGTTCACTCTTTTTGCACCGATTCTCTTTCCAAACCGGGAAAGAAATATGCGATTGATCTTCAAGTGCAAGCACCTTGCCTTGGTACGTACCTTCAAGCATATCTGATAACCAAGTCCTGACATATGTTTATAATAGATGCTACGTTCCATTCTTTTTGGTCCTGTTTCGCTAGAAAAAAAGCCGGAGAACAGCTGTACATACGCAACGCTGTGGAATGTAACAGCGGTTACTCCTGGCGCAATTGCTTTTGTTGCAGTCCTTGTAAGCCAAGTGGAATTTGATTGTATCTGCCTAAATCAGTGTCTTTAAGGCAATCTTTTCTCATTCTGCAGACAAGAAGTTTGGCCCTATCGGAAGCGAGTCAAGAATTCACTATGCTGAGCTCTTTGCCAAGTACAAGCAGCTTCTCGTGACTGGCCTTGTGAACGGTGGGCAGAGATGGATTGACTTGATGAATTGGTACAATTCGGAAGTTTTTGCCTGGTCAGACGACGAGATTCGTGCTACAGAGGCTAGTACAATAGAAGAAGCACTTGAAGAAGATAGTGGAAATGACGAGCAATGGAACGAAGTCAGTTTTCAAGGAAACCAAGTCTATGATGATGAGTACATTGGAGGTGATGCTGATCATGGAAATCAAGAGATCAATCTCGAAGAATTACAGGTATGTGTTCAAACCAATAAAAACTGCTTTTACGATCCGAATTCCAATTCTAGCCATTAAATCACCATGCCATCGTACCGCGCTCCACACCAGCAGTGCCCTCAGCAGCCTCTTCCCGTTCAGTTCGCCCATCACCAGCTTCCTATGTGCCAACTAGAGATGACCAAGCTTTGGCTCAGAATGCAACCAATGCTGATAATCTTCACATTGAAGCCCCACATTTGATGCAGCGCACAGTGCGGTTTGCTGATCAGATTTTAGATGACAGCGACAACGACTTTTATGCTTTGGAAGTGAATTTTCCGGCAGAAATCACGATGACGTCTACTCCACAACGAACTCGACCAGTGAATCCTATAATCCGTTCCACATTGCCTCCAGCCAATACTACTGAGACATTACCTGAAGTTGGACACGAAGATTCTACAGGTAGAAAGAAGGGAAAAGGTCGACGAGCACGAGTTGCACCTGTACCACAAAATGAGGCAGGTCTGTGTCGTTCAAGTCGTCATCAAGCAGCTCCGAGGAAGTGATTTTTTGGACTTCGTACGATGTAGTCATACATTTTTGGTAAGATATACAGTTCAACGTTTGTGAGAGATGGTGATACCGGAAAAGACTAAGACCTCGGCGAGTGGAAATGGCAAGGGTCCCTTTGCGGCCAAGTAAGGGAAGCTCCAGCCTGCGATCAATGCGTCAGGGACACCAATTACTGATGGAATGGCTTGCTATGAATGGAGAATGACTTATTAACGAGATACTCCGAGTCGAACTTGAAGACACAGAGGGGGACTCACGTTTCAGTATGCAATCTACACAGAATCCAAGGGGGTGCCGGGATCAGAATCCCATCGAAAAAATGGACATTGTCAAATCTTTGCCCTCTGAGGCCCATTTGAGCACTAATGATAATGCAAGTTCAATTATATATTACATGGGACTCTAAAGCATGCAAAAAATTACCAATATTACCCCTCTGATCCATGTGATTTGTGTTGCAAAAATTATAAACATAAATGCTTACCTTTAGCATTTGTCTAGAACTAGGGATAGTGAATGGCACGGGTTACCTGCGGGTTTTTTGTATCCCCTTTGTGTTTAGTTTGTAGCCACGAATTTTCTGAATTTTTTGAGCCAAAAATCATTTGAATTGGTTAAGAAATGGCTGAGTTATACTCCTAACAAGTTTTGGGCTGATATCTTAAAAATTGATGTAACAGGAGGCTCAATAATGTCAAAAAATGACCCAAAAACCCGCAGCACATGATCTACGGGTTTTTGGGTCATTTTTTGACATTATTAAGCCTCCATCAATTTTTAAGATATCAGCCCAAAACTTGTTAGGAGTATAACTCAGCCATTTCTTAACCAATTCAAATGATTTTTGGCTCAAAAAATTCAGAAAATTCGTGGCTACAAGCTAAACACAAAGGGGATACGAAAAACCCGCGGGTAACCCGTGCCATTCACTACCTATAACCCATACCCACTGACCCTTGCCCATCACTAAAAAGAGGTTTTCCACCCATGACAGGCCTTACTTTGGATCCCTCCCAAGAAAAATAATACAGAGTGGAAAGCTCAGTCTACAGGCATTGTACATCCACCAATTTCTTTCAAGTCATTTCTTATTTTGTTTGATATGTTTCCCTTTCAAATCTAATTTAACTTGCAGGGTTGGTAGTTTCCAATGGCTGGCTGTAAATTAGAGCCAGTGGAGGAGATAATCCAACATTCCAGCCTTGAAACATGGCTCAGAAGCAGTGCCCAACATCTTGAACACCACCAACTACCGGTCCGTCTGGAACTGGCAAAAAAACATAATATAAATGGCAAATATGAAATAAAAATGCTTTTTTTCCCCTTTCATTATTTTTTTTGGGTAAAAAAGCATTTAACACCCCCTTTTTTTTAAAAAAAAGAACACACAACTCATCCTCTCACAACCCCAATTGTCACCTCCGGTCCACCCTCACCCTTCCTTCCTCCTTCCCTCACACCCCCCAACGCACCCACACACCTCCCCCAAACCCACTCCGTCAACTTGATCAACTCATCATCTCCCAAATCTTCCTTCACATGGATCTCCAACGCCACCACAAACGACTCAGAGTCCGAGTCCGAGTTCGAGGCCGAGTCCTCTGGGTTTGACTGGCGTTTGCTGCTGCCTCCCTTCATCCAAGACGCAGTGGTGAGACTCGGCGTCAACTGCCAGATATGCGGTGCAGGAAGATCCAAAACATGCGGATGGCGTTCAACCTTTTTTTTTACGCGTGCATAAGCAAAAAAAAAAGAAGTAAAAAAAAAAGTAAAACACACCTCCTTAACAGCACCCCAAAACGCATCCATCTTCAAGCCATCCTCATTCCCCCCGCTCCTCCCCCTCCCCCTCGGCGGTGACGTCTGCAACAGCACGGTACCCAACACTACAGAAGCCCTATATGCCACTTTGAACGTCACCAGTGCGATTAAGAGTGCTAACACGAGATCTGAAATGCGGTGGTGGGTGCTATTTAAAAATAAATAAAAATTCAGAAAGCGAAATGAGGGGGGGAGCTGGGAAGCAGAACTCACGGATGAACGAAAAGAGCCACCGAGAGAATCAGAGTACAGAACAAAAGTGGGCTTGCAATAAAGGGGTTCGAAAAGATAATCCCAAGCCGTGTTGAGGGCGGAGAGGACTCCCTGCGCGGTGACCAAGGTGAGTTGAACAGATGAAAGAAATGGTGGGATAATGATATCCGATTTCCGGTGACTAAATAAAGTAAGGGTTGGTTGATGTGGTACAGAGGACAGAACGTACTGTTCACGATCTTTGAATTGTTATTGAATAAAATAGCAGTTCCCAAAACGGAAACAAAGGCGATAAAAGTCATAAAAATAGGGAAATTAATACTGGTGGAAGAGGGGGGGGACAATCAGATAAAATCAACATTCTGGAAGGAAAAAAAAGCGTACCCCAATCCAAACACGTCCTCCGCCGCATGATGATGGTGCCCTTGCCCCTCCCCCATGCCCAACAAAATATGTTCGACCGTCTCCTTGCACACATACACCGCAGCAAACATCAGATACACAGCCTGTGCGAACATAAGCACCGTTTTGAGGCGACCGTTTCTGGTTTAAAATCGTCAGCGAAAGCGAAGGGCATGCAAAAGCATATAACTTACCCATATGGTCTTCTTATACTGCTACTGCCTTTGGGGTTGGAAGAAGCCAACCAACCGGGGACGACCTCGCCCAATATCACACCAAAGGCATCAAACACGACCCAATACCCGAGGCCTGTGCACGCCAAGGAACCGATTTGTTGTCCGCGAACCCAGAGAGAAGCGCCGAGTGTGAATTGTAAGAGGGAGAGAGAGAGAGGTGCGCTCAGACGGGGTTTTTGAGTTAGAGGTGAGGATGAATGTGAGTGGCCTTGGCTAGTCGAGGCGAGCTCAGCGCTGTCCGTAATAGAATTGGTGACTGAGTTCCAAGGCGAAATAGGCGTTGGGGTAGGTTGGGTGTGCAGTTCCGCTTCAGGGCTGCTGCTGCTGCTACTGTCGGAGTTGTTGGAGAGACCTACAGTCGGTTCGAGGAATGAAAAAAAGTTGTGCGATAGAGAATGTTTATGGTGGTGTCCACGTCTTGAGGTTGTAGACGACGACGAGGTCTTTCGTGGTGCAGTGGTGAGTTCAGAGCTAGCCGTACTCCCAGGAGGACGCGAGCCAAACGTGAATCCATGACCAAGAGGGGTGATAGGCCCACCATGCCGGCCCCTAACGACGGCGACACTCGACGTATCAGGGGAAGGTGCTGCTGCGTCCTCATCAACAGGGATGCTAAGCTCCTGTGACCCATCCTCGGCGATGGTTCTCGTCGGAAGGAGAGAACCACCAGGCCGGGGAAAAAAGACGGAGAGGTTCCGAGAGTGGATTCTTCGATGGTGTGGTGGTTGTTTCTGTTGAGCCTCTGGAGCGGAATGGGATGTAGTCATGAAAGGTGGTGGAGGGGGGTATGGGGATAGAGGTGATGAGGACTTGCCACGGGAATGACCGTTCACGATATGAAATGAAGTCCGTAAAGGAGACAACGGTGGTGCACGCTGAAATGTTGCGGTGGTGAGATGATTGCGGACATGTCGGGGTGCTGAGGAAGTCCGTACACGTGAAGACGGTGGTTTGACTGGAGGAGCATCCGCTGCTGGTAACACTTCCTGAGGAGTGGACATGTCCAGGAGGAAAGACTGGTGTGGGGTTGTCATTCATTCTCGGCCCGGGTTGGTTCTAACCTATCCCCTTGCTCTAAGTCTAGACTGTTACTTGTCAATTCAAACCATTAAGGTACACCTACCCCCAACGACCTTGCCTCCAGATAGCAACTTTCAGAGCGACCATTTTTTGCTGTGCAGCGTCGCTCACCATATAAAACTGGTGACGGGCTTCTCACCCAAGCATGAAATATTTTACACCGGAACCAATCCTTGTACTAGGCGCCGTCGACATTTTGTACCACCCAAAGGTCCTACAAACTTTGAGTCAGGACTTGTGGTCGAAAAAGGAGCTTGCCGCACGTAATCCTTCTCCTTGTTGCCCATGACTTTACTGCACCGGTGGGAGAACGTGTGTCCGATTATTTTGACGCCTGTTCCCCTTCTGGCCTTCCTCCGCACACTCTTTGGCAGGGTCAACTGCGCAGGTTCCAATCAAGACGCTCCTTCAAGGATGGACATCTAAATTTTTCCCATGTCCCATGCCCGAGGTACCATCGATGACGCGTGTGCTGATTTTTAGACCCTCCAAGGGATTTGCTTGCAAACCTCTGTGCTGGGCGGGGTCCAGGTGCAGCGCTTCAATTGCTACTTCACCCCCACTGGCAAAGCAATCGACTTTATGATTCCGATATATATGTATATTGTGGTACAATGAATATGTTGGCCGAATTTGATCCCTCGTACCTTTTCTGTGATTCCTGGCTGGCTAGGTCAAGTTCAAAATCGCAAGGCAGGGAATCTGCAATACAGCCAATTATTATTATCCCTCGCACCTCTACCATCCCTCGCACTCCTGATAGGAGCTCGGCAACGAGTCCAACTATCGTTCGAAACTAAAGTTGATTGACCCGTTGGCCCACCGCTCATTCCTGGTAAAATTTCAATTCCTAATCGACAGTGTTGCCGTGGATGAGAATTGGCTTACAAAACACAAGAATCTTAATGTTTATGTTGACTGGACTTTGTTGAGACAAACAGCCTAGAGGCAGCCGACTGTTGCTGTTTGAAGGCCTGACGGGCCAAGGAGGAATGTCTGAACAGCGATGAGCAAAGCCCATCCGAGGCCGGGTGACTCTGTAACATATGGCTGAGCGACAGCAACCTCTATGCTCAGATTTACTCATGCTCATCGACTTGGTGGATAAAATACAGATGCAGCGACATCAAAAAAATATTTCCCTTAGACTTTCCTTCAAAAGAGCATGTATAAGATGCAAAGAATGATGTGATATAAAAGTACGGAAGGGTTGTGCGTCCATTATGCAAAGAGGAGTCAAATGTCAAAAGAAGAAAAAAAACGGAAACATGTGCTAAGGATAGTCTGTAGGCTAACCTCCAAATGGCTTTGGGCATAATATAAATATATATATTCTACGTACTAAAAACGAGAGTAAAGGGTTCGTCTAAAATGTTAAGAAAAAAAAAGTAGAAATTGCGTGAACGGAATGCCAAAAAAAATCAGCTTTGATTAAGAAGTGATCGATCAATCGCAGCATTAATCGTCGCTTTCCTCGCACTCAAATTCATCCCAAAATGCTCCTCAAGTTGATGCCTCACCTCGCGTTTCGTCACAGAATTAAGATCAGCATGATGAAGCATGCTCTGCACCGCGATCCCCAGCTCAGCATCCGACGGCCCAGACGCAGCTGCAACCCCAACGTCTTCTTCGTGGCCGATGGACGATGTCGGAATGGGGAAGTCGAGGTAGTTAGTTGCAGGTCTCGAAGGTGTCGGATGGACGAGCTGTGTTTCTGGTGGTTGTTGCATTGGGTGATGGAGCGGCATCATCACAGGTGTATTCCGACCCGACTGATATCCAGGTGGAGGGAACATCCCAAGCTGCGAGGGCGCCGGAGAGAAACTCCGTTGAAGGTGAGGTTCATAGTACGTCTCGCGGCCATACAACGAAGCCGTCCTTGATTCGGCGTAATTATCGTTTCTATCTTTGTTCGGTGGAACCCAAGAGCCAATACTGTGATTCGATTCCTTATCCCAAAGTTCGTTTTCCTGCAACCCAAAATAAGTTAAACCAAAACAAAGAAGAAAGTTTCCCGATGACTTACGTAGTCGCTCCAAGATTTCAGCGGAATAGCACGAGGATCAAACTTACCCTCGTCCTAATAAAAAGGGATATCAATAGACCGTAAGAAAAACGTCAAGGCTTGGGGTTTGAACTTACATGAACAATCATTTTCTTCCCAGATTCTCCCAAAACAACACGAGTCTGACCCCACGAGAAATTGTCCATTCTCCAGAAAGAGTACAAGGGCAAGAACAAAGAAAAGGCGGGAAGTGCAAGAATATAGAAAAACATCCATCCGACCATGTCCCATTTACGCCTCATGACGAACACAAGGGCTTGGACACCATAGATCGCAGCAATCATGATCAACGAAAGAGTTGGAATGCTTTTGCCATCTTCAACAACTAGGTAGACAAGATAGACGATCTATATAGGGAGAAAAAATTGATGGCATAAGATAGTCGTAAAAAATAAACTCACATAAGCAAGGGTAACAGGTTGTGTGATTGTTGATAGAAGGTCCACCATGACGACAAACCGCATGGAAAAACAGCAGAAACCACAGAGCTGATCCAAAAACATGAGTTCTCCAAGATTGTGAACCGTAGAGTTGATCCAACGACGACGTTGGGACAACAAGACTCTCCAATCATCAGGAGCGACCGTGTAGGCATGCGCATCACGGACAAACTGCGTTTTGAACCAAGGGAAGTGCTTGAGCAGTAACGTTGTCAGATAACGATCTTCACCGAGGTGAAGGAGGTTCTTCATGTGGAGAGTATCGACCCGATTTTCGGAATAGTCGATGATGAGCGGAGTCGAAATCAACAGGGGTTTGTGGGTATCGGGGGTGCGTAAGCGGTAGAGGGTGAAACAACCAGGCAAGCAAGTAACAGATCCGAAAAGACTTTCGAAAGCTTTAGCCATGTGGTGGGATATAAAGTATTCATAAACCTGAAAGGCTGTGAATATCCAACTGAACGAAGACACAGTGCAGATATACATACCTGCATCATTGTGATCAGAGACTGCTTAGCGTTAGCCAGCTCTGTCTCTCCACAGACACCAAGTAATTTCTTGTCATGGATCATCCTATTTTTGTCAATTAGACTCTATTGACAGAGCATCGTGGCTAACTTACGCAGAGATGAGTCGATTCACAGACAATGGATCAACGGTCGTATCAGCATCAACCATAAACAAATATTCGTAAAAAGAAGGATTGACACCAATCACATTCTTGACCTGGTGATACATCTCGAGCTCCAAAGGATTCATCGGTGAATTGAAGTGAACCTACGTGCTATGATCAAAAAAAATCTCTCAAATTGATCACGAACGGGTAGTACGCTACCTTGTTGAGGAAACGCATCAATAGGATTTGGGAATCGCGTTTACCTCGATTACCAGGCCGTGACCTTTCAGTTGGCGTCCCAATTTTTACGACGACCAAGTAGGGCACGACGTGTCCGGCGCACTCGTACAAACCTGAGTATACCTTGCCCATATTATGCTGTTTAGCACCCTGGCCTAGCGAAAGGAAGCTGAGTGGTTCAGGATCCAAGTTCGGATCCGCACCAAGGATATCTAGAACGATGCGAGGCGTCGGACGATCGTTACCAGAACCGATGATCATGCCATCACAGATGACAACCAGCAGCTTCCGCTTGTCATCATACTTCAACTGCGCCAGTGAGTCGATTGTCCTTCGAAGCGAAACGTCACCTTCGGTATAGCAAGGAACCTGACAAATGACGAATTTGTCATGATCCTCGGGAGCACGAGAGGCACCAAAGTTGATGGAAGCCAAGAACTTGAAACCAATGATGGACACCATGATGACCGACAGGACAAGGAGGATGTAATTCGAGAAAAGGCATTGAGGGGATTGACGAGTGTCAACCTTGCCCATCAAGAATAGGTTCCGGAGACAGACTTTCTGCGCCGCCAAAACGTCTTTATCAATGTTAAGCCGATCGAGTTCTTTCGTGATATCCCGGCCAGCACGCAACTTGAAGAGATTGAGAACGTTCCCGTCCATGAAATCGCGGTCAATGCTGTCAGGGTCAGCCAACTGCATGCCCTTGGGAGGAACGACAGCTGGCGGGCTAGTAAGGTAGGTAGAAAGGTCGAAAACCATGCCATTGTAGATGGCGACAGAGTGGCCTGAATTAGCCAAATTCCGGATCTCCTTGGGTGTATATCCCATAAATCCCACACGTGCGGCATAGCGCATTTGCACCATGCTTTGAAAGTACCAGTCTGGCCGAGGGTCACTGGAAGAGACACGGAAGTCATGGTACTGTGCATTAAGATCCGTGTTGTTTTTCGAATCCAACACCAGGTATGGATTCACGGAACCGCTTTTACCATTGCAGAGGGCGCTAACCTGCCAAGATGAAATCAGACATTAGGTATGAAGGCAGCATCAAGTATTTCCGATAACCCACCTGAACAGGGAAAATATTATCTGCAGACTGCCCACCGTACTTCAGGACGGCCTTCGTAGAAACGACACCAACAACTCGTTGATGCAATGCAGCAACATGGGTCAAATCAAACACTTCTCCACGAATTGAGGTGTAGACGTTATTGGGACTCAGCTCATAGGAATGTGAAGCTAACTCCGCCGTACTGAATACATGCTGAGTCGGGCAGATGACAGGGCCCAACACAGCTATGACGAAGACGGCACAACCACAGATAAACCAGATGATCAGGTTGAGTGCAAGCTTTTCGCGCCAGGCTTGCCGTACATCTAGACGCTTCATCCGCCCCACATATGTTAAAATGGGTGTTGGAATCCACCATGTCAGAAGCCAGCACAAGGCGACCCAGCGACGACGCGCCGAGCTCTCCTTCAGAACCTCTGTGGTCTCTCCTTCCTGAATTTCTCCGGCAAGGGCTTCCTTCTCCATACGACCACGTTTATCAGTATTTTGGAACATATTTCGAGATGGGGCATATGACTCTGAACCGAAATGCGATACCGAGTCATCTCTTTGGCTCGTAAATCTACTGCGGCCATCGAAATCGTCACTGCGCATGGACTTGTTCTCGTCGTACTCGTCTTCGTACAAATCAGCACGTTGGAAAGGAGAAGCATTCGCAACTAAAGGTAAAGCTTGTGTTGAACCATTGTAGGCCTCCGCAAACCCTCCACTCCAGAAAGGGGAGCCAACGTCATTATCCTCCGTCGGCGACCGATGTGGCGCGTAAGGATCGTATATCCGTGGGTTGAGGCCTGCTTCTGCCTCTGCATCACGCAGACGATTCCTCTTCTGCTCTTCAACGTCTTGCGAACGGAGCTGGTCCTCGAATTTATGGAAGGCAAACTGGGAAAGATAAACCTATGTACGAAAGCGCTGAATACTTCAGCCATGTGAAACAACTTTCAGGTGACACACCTTATGAACACCAAGTACTAAGTCCCACTCACTCATCCTAAATACTTGCCTAGCCTGTTCGATTACCTCCCTCTCACTCCCCTCAATAACTCCCGCATCCTGCAAACCCTGCCTGTACCTCGAGCAAAACTCCGCAAGTGTTATCCCAACCTCGAAAACATTCACACACTTCCTCGCAATCTCCGTTAAACCCACAGCTTTAACTTGTCCCTTTACACTCCGCCCCTCCAACTGATTGGGAAGTTGCGAGTCGTTCGGATTGATGCAAAGGACATACCAAGGCTGGGCCTCATCGATTGTTTCGAACAAGGTGTCCAACGCTGCTTTAAATTCCCCAGCTACGCATGGATTCGCGCTCGTGAAAGTTCCAGAAGGCCCGGGATTTTCTTCCTCATCTCGATCCTTCTCTTCAATCTCGGCGCCCTCTTTGACAGTTGGCATACGCTTGATGACATTCTTTCTCCTTGTGGATGGAGCACGCATGGGCTTGACAGCCTGTTGAGCAGCAACAATGGTATCTTCGTTGCGTGGATGTGCCTGGGTAGCAATGGCTTTGGCGGAGAAGAGACCCTTGACGAAAGGATTGATAGAACCTGTGGCACTGGGACCATCAGCAGCACCCCGCAGCAGAGAAACAAAATCAGGGTTGATAGCGTCTAAATCGCGGTCAAGGAATCCTTCAGACGAATAAGCAACTGCACCGTTGAAGTGATTAACCGTAAATGAGGGATAACCCGTCCTATCGATAGAACCAGCCTTGAACGATGTATGGTTACCCCAACGCTTCGAAAACGCCTCCACCATCGTGTGATCCGTTTTCTTGGGTTGCCTACGGGCTTGGTCGTCCATAATATGAATGAGACCACCAGGTGCGTTTTGAAGAAGCCTCACACACTCAGAGTTGTCGAAATACGGCACCTGTGGGATGGACCGTGAGATGCCTTCCATGTTATACTCATCCACGTGCTTCTCAAAGAGGCTCTTTTGAATCCAATGTTGTAGTCGTTCGTTTGCGAAGTTGATGCAAAATTGGTCAAGGGAGTTGGGGCGGCTCGACATGTTCTGCGGACCAGGGAGATCAAAAAGACTAATAAAAGTGCTGAAGTCATCTTTGCAGAGACGCTGGTTGATGTGCTCATTCAACCACGCAAAGAGGAGAGAGTATAGGGTTTTGGCGAGGTCATCTCTATTGTCGGAGGCACCATCTGGGTCAAGGAAGACTGTGCACAGCTCCTTCTTGACAAGCTTGGTTTTGTAAGACAGGGCGGATTCCAAAGCGGAGGGGTGAACGCCAAGGAAGTCAGAGACGAGGTCAAGAACGTCTGTGTTGCGCACAACGGCAGCATCCTCATTCCGAACCTTGTCAATAATAAACTCGAGATTACCCAAATGTAGGATGGCGGCGACGAGCTGGCACGTCTGTGCAACATGACGTTTCGAGAAGCCAATCGTCTTCAGAGCTATTTTGAGTTGATCGAACCGTTGCCCGTCATCATCATGGCCGCCCGTGGGCCGAGCTGCCGTAACCCCCCTCTGTCCTAAATATCGGTACGTTGTCTTCTCGAGAAGGTGAAGGTGCTGACGTTCCTCAGAGGATGCACCGGCGACAAGGTAATAGAACATGTGAAAATTGCGTTCCCCCGAGGGTACGGCCGAGACACGGTTTCTCTCCAGATAGTAGTCGAGGGTCTTCACGCCGCATAATCTCCCCCGCTCGGAGAACTGCAATTCGGTGTATTTTCCAAAACGAGAGGCATTGGGGTTAAAGAGTGTGCGTGCGTTGCCAAATGCTTCAAGCACAAATTCTGACGCAGGGATCTGCGTTGCAAGCTTTGAACCCTTCTTACCCGGGTTGCTCACGCTATGTTCTAGAATAGACTTGATGGCTAACCGTCGATTTTCAGATTTACCGCTACCAGATTCACCGCTATGAGGAAATTTTCAGATTCCAGGAATTTTGCGAAAAGTTGTACCTGTAGTCACACACCTATATATGATACACTGGTCCTGATTTGTCCTCCTCATGTGGTAGTAAGCATTGTTCGCCAATTGAAAGATATGGGGTGGAAGTTGTTCTTTCTGTTCGGATGTATCCCGGTACGCAGCAGCATACTTGTGAAGAACAGCATCCGAGCCCGAAGAAAGATATTTGTGAGGATTCAGAGCTACAATCCCTGAAGTGCCAATACTGGTGTAAATGGTATCCGCCATAAATCTCTCGCGAAGGCATGCAACGATGATGTCGTCAGAAATGGGTGAAAGTCTGGAGAGGTCCGTGGCGGCCTCTAAACGTTGGTGAATGCTCATCGTCGCAGACGACCGCCGAGCCATCGTAGTAAACAAAAGCGGGCTGTCGAAACTGCTCAGGACACCGATTCAGAGGAATTTCTAAAATGGAAGGTCGTTGTCGTGGAGAGGAAAAAGCTGTGACAGAAGCCTCGAACCCTGTCACGGTGACACTGAGTGCTTCTCGTCAATTATTCTATGGAAATGATTATCAAACAGTACATATTACAACCCAGTGTACCTACGTACTAGCTCAGGCTGGTCTGTATTTAGCCTGTAATACAGTAATAAATTAGACATACTAGATGTTAAGACCAGGGTCCGGTTATAGTTAGTAAAGACAAAAAAGAGTTATACAGAAATTTCAGCATATTAGATCACCGAAAACGAGAGTGAAACACCCCCCGTCTATGTTGTTTGCAGTGGAGGGAGAATGTGAACGGAACGAAAATGAAATACGAGCCAGAAAGAACGAAAGAAGCGAATTAGAGCCAAAGGATTACAGCCAAAGTCGTGTAGACGTATTCTAAAAAGGCGAGGGCAGAAGAACAAAATCGAGTCAGTCGAAAGAAAGGAGCGTGAAGCAGTTGGAGCATTGAAACGAATAAAGACGACGATTGAGATGGGAATCGCTATAGAGGATCAGATATTAGCACGTGAAGATTCAATTATTACCAACAACGCACATAAATCAAGGTGTTTCGCATAGTATGTTAGTACAAATATCCAGGACTGAATTTTTAATGAGTGAAGTGTATTGCAAATTAAAGTTTGATTCTTTTTGAGGATGGAGGGGTGTGCAATTGTGATCCACATGCGATTCTAGAGGGTCTCTTGGATCTGATGCGCTCTGTGAAGTCCTACAAGTCACGCAACAAAAAGTCAGCCACTATACTCTGCGAAAAAATATGAAATAGATACCTGAGATGAATCCGAATCAGAAGATGCAAAAATCAAGGACGAGCTGAGCATTTCACGAGATTGACGGTTATCGTCAGACTCGTCAGAGAAAGGCTCCGAGTCAGAACAATCGTCAGGGGCGGATCGCTTTTCGCCAAGATGCGAGACAGAGCCCAAGGAAGACGTCGCAGTCACAGGGGCAATCGAATGATATTGGAGAATTTCCAGTGGACGATACTTGAAGATAAACGTAGCAATCTTGCCTACACTTGTTACCTCTGTAGAAGAAAATGGTGTTGATGACGAGAGCGGCGCAGCTTCGTTCCGGCGGTGATAGCTCGAATATCCTTCATGCAACCTGTTGGCCTCCCCAATCTGGACAAGATGAATATCCAGGGAAATTGTACCGAGGGTTATCCAATCGTCCCCAATACCTGATCGAATTAAGTTTCAGATACGAAATTTTCTCGTGTGAAAAAAAAAAAGTAAGGACCTGCAGAACGAGGAAGACTAGAAAATGTGAGTGGAACACAAGATGTGGGCGAGGTAGCGATGCGGGAAAAAATGGCCGGAGCATGGCTACGCGCATGGAGAACGCGCCCCCCGAGCTCATACCCATCCATCATGACGAACCCACTGAGGTCCCTTTGAAGCACATACGGATCGTTGTAGTACCCGTCGATCACTGGACAGGCAACAGGATCGGAGATGTCGCGCCAGCGAATCGCAAATGTCTGCAAGTACATCGTTAGTCGCCATGTTGCTTATTGATCGGAATGGAGAAATCGTTCTGCGGAAGCAAATCGACGAGCGGGGCAGCTTGATCTGCCTCCGAAACAACCATTTGCATCCGCAAACCAATAAAATGAGCTCGCAAACAAAGACAACTCACCTGGCCTGGCTCCCCATTGATCCAGCAGGTAGCTACGCCTCCATCCTCATCGACATCTATATCATATTCTTTCGCAGGTATTTTGTCACCAACTGTGATCCAGGCTTCAATGCCACTGATTCGTAGAGGCATTTTTCATAGAACTGGTTTTGGAACGACGATAAGTTCTCTGAAGAAAGCAGAAGCAAAGATGCACAGCTAAATTCCAAGGTTGAGCTTGGATTTTTTTTTTCCTAGGTGAAAAAGAGTGGAAAAGAAAGAAAAGAACGATTCGGGTGACACTTCTGCAGTACACCGGGTGGTGTGTCGCGAGAATTGATGACAACGGCGATGCAACTCGAAGGTGGGGGAATCGGGGATGGTGCAATCTCACAATGTCCACATCTACTCTGGACGGGTTCATCCGTGGGTGCACGGCATTTACCGTTATCAAATTAATTGAAATTGTACCACCCCTTTCATCATTAAATTCAAGGTGACAAACTCCATTTCACAGAAAAATTTAATGGATCCTTAACACCATATTAAGAAACATTACTAGATGCGTTGAAACCATTTCTGACCAACAAGTCCTGTCAACCAATCCATGGAGCCCGTCAAACCATTGCCCAGATTTCGCATGGTCCATCTAAGAACCAAGCGACAACGCCTGTATGGCTACTTGATGAATTCTTTCCCTCTCAAGCATCATAGCCTCTTGCCTCACAGTTTGGTACATCTGAATAGCCTCGTGCAGCTGAGTCCATCGATCAGCATCATTCCCTTCGTACGAATATACCCAACGCAGCTGAGGGAAAAAAAAATCAATGTGTCTTCCAAGATGCAACAAGTCCCTGAGCTCCCATGGGTCATCTGAACTGGCAATGAACAGCGTGTGGAGGTCATGTGGCGGCGAGTGAGGGGCGCCAGTCGAGACGAAAGACACTAAATCCGTCGTATCGAGCGGCAGACGGAGTTTGCGCAGTCTCGGACATCGCTGTGCCACCGTCCGAAGCGATTCAATCGTCGGTCGGGGACGGCCAGAACTGATGAATGGTAGCATAAGTGTCACGATGTTAGGCCATGCTGTAGCGAAATCGGTTATATTCTGGTCTCGCAGCTCCAGTGAATAGCCTTCCAATCGAAAGTGCGTTAGCTTCCTGAGGGGCAATAATGGGGCGAGGGCTGTTACGTTGAGCTCTTCAACATTGTCGGCGTCACATTGATGAATTAGTTCAATTCGTCGTAGGGAATCCTTCCATCGAGTGACAACGTCTGTCAAAAATTCTTTCTTGTCCACTGGTGGATTTGATGGAGCTTCGATGTTGAAGGCCTCTAATGTCGTGGTCCCAATGTACGGCAAGGATGTCTGGATAAACGGGATAGATGCGGTAATCGTAAGACTCTTCAAATCCTTGAGACCGATGTCCCTGTCGAGCGGTGGTATGGATGAGTCAGTGAAATCAAGAGAAAGTTCGACCAGCGACGCCATTGACCCTATCCGCTCCAAAATTTCCATGTTCAACGTTTTTCCCATACCATGAAGTTCGAGTCCTCGGAGATGGTCAAATCTGATGGCCAAATTCACAGTATCCTTAGACAATCCCTGTCCACGAAGAACAACCTTCTGCATGGGTGCCCCGTCTGATATCAGAGTGTGCAACACGGTACCTGACAGCTTATCCTCCACATGTGAAATGTTTTCTAATTCAAGAACCTGCAAAGACGGTGAAAGGAAAAGACAGATCCCGGATATTAGAAAGTCGTTCTGACGTATAGATGGACAGTGTAGATGCCGCAGCGAAGGGAGTAGTGGTGTCATGCGCAATTGAGCGAGGCGGAAATAGACGTGCATTGCAATATCCAAGGCGTCCGGATCTCGTGTGTAAGTGAACTTGCGCACCCTTCGTCCATACCAATCGAAGCGCGCCCATTCTGCAGGTGATATTGTACCTCTCAGCACCTAGAAATAGTTAGATGGACACAGTCAAAAGCAAAACTTTACTCACATAAGTACCGTCGCTTTGCATGAATGCAGGAAGTACTTTCAGAAGAGGAAATAAACTATCCAACTGTTTCCATAGCCGATCCAAAGCAGGTTCCAGAAAGGCCTTGCAAGTCAACGCTACCCATAACAGGTTCTGCTTACTCCTTGATATTTCGTCCGCATCATAGTCATGGTCATACGAAAGATAGTCGCAAATTTCGTCAAAAATGTCAGGATTGGTATGGAATGGGAACGTTGTACTCCGTGAAAGTTCGGATGAGACCTGCAAGTTCATCTGATCTGTGCTCGTTCCATAATACGACGATTCGAGTAGGTTGCAAACTCACTGTGGACTTTGTGTAAATGAAATGAGTGACTCAAGCTGCTCGAGAAAACGGAACGCAGTCATATTACACAAGAGAGTCACGCAATGCGTCACAAACGTACATGTCACACTGTAGTTAATCAAATGGCACTGGCCGAATGCCTGGACCAGTTAACTTCGTTCCTTCTGTCCTAAGGGCTTCAGCCTTTGCAGCGGCAAAAGCAGATGGTACGGGAATGCCACAACAATCCCCCCAACCGACTTCTCTCTGTCCTGCACCTCCAAGGTCGCTGTGAGCATGCATATGACCTCGATGTTCGTCATCAACCTCCCTGGCTGACCTGGGAGGTTCAGGACCCTCGTAGGGCAGAATAGAACCAAAAAGGAAGTGTTGCACGACGGGCAGCTTGCCAAGAACTTCTGCTAGGTACATTTTGATCATACCAGAATTAACTTTGTCCCATGTTTTCACCTAAACAAGAGATGAAGAACTCCAAGTGGAATGAACGTCCAAATAATAGATACTCACAGCAGAAATATCATCAAGCATAGGAGAATGCCACTGAAGTGATACAGTCTTAATCTGCCGAGTGGTTAGTGTACAAATTAAGAGAAAGAACAAGAGGCTCACGGAGTTAATAAAAGCTATGCAGGCAAAATACATATAATGTTGTGAGTATTCCTCGACGATTTCTGGATCGTGGATTGCTTTTGGTCGGATATATTTGTGGCCTCGTAACTGCGCAGATCCAAACAAGAAAGGCAGGAAGTGATAATCGTCCAAGCCCCAGACTCCATGTGAGCCTGCAGGCTCAAGCCAATACGATGATTGCAGAATCCGCATAATTTCAATATACCTATGTTGTGTAAGCGAATAATCACAGCCAAAGACATAACTGGCCTGCCTCCAAAAGAGCTTAATGACAATGGCCTTGCGGTCGCTTTCCTTCAAAACTCCTAGCCGTTCCAAACAAAACCTACAGTTCAAGGGTTAGAAGGTGCTTCAAAAATAATTTCGTTTTAACATACATCCAACAAAGGAAGTTCAGTTCCATCCCACTCCCGTAATCAATCCGAGTTCGATTTCCCCAAGCCTCATTGAAGTAGACAGAGATCTCTGGAACAGCATCTTGAGGAAGATTTGGCAGAACAGAATGGAGGCTAGCCGAAGTCTACCAAAAAAATTTAAACAGAGCCTGCAACTGACATAAAGGAAACACCAACTGCCTGAATTTTATCATAGAACGTCCTAAACGCCGGATTCCCAAATCTCGATCCGGCATTATCAACAGGAGGCGTTTCTTTAGCAGTTTGTTCCACTTGGTTCAAAATTTCTAGGACTGAAGATACACCCTGGATGTCCGTACGTGTATTGAGCTTGAGGAAAAGAAGAGACAAAACTCATACTCACATCCGACGCTTCACATGCATCAGTCAGCTTCACGCCGACCACCGATTCGTTCAATTTCTCGATATACGAGATAACATCCTTGTGCGTCTTTGACTCTTGGAAAGCTTGCAGCTGATCTTTTGATAAAATGGCCTTCCTGGGTACCTGATATGACATACGTTCTGTCGACGGAATAACGGACCGTGGGAGGCTGAATTAGAATCGTTGGTGTGGAGAATTTACCATCTGTACTTATTTATCCTCGCAATGCCAACTCCAGAAACGGCGCTTAGAGCTTCTCTTGAGAAGCATAATGAGATTTTTGAACACCTTTTGAAGCTAATACCAGCCCAATACTACATTTCGAATGATGAGCACGACGAACAGGTCAATTTCCAGCCCGACCCATATTAATCTCCCATTTTTAACGTGTTCCCCGATTAGCTGGCATCAAAATATCAAAAGCACAGCAAAAAGCAGAAGGCGTCAAAGCAGAGCATCAAGGAGGCATCGAAGAAAGCGAAACGAGATAAGGTTGTTCAAGTTCATATCATAGGACTACATACTGAGACTCTTTTTCTTCTTCATAGCTCGATCCCGCAAATCATAAATCCATCATTGATATTCAGAGCGAAAATCTTGAAAGAAAAAAGTTGAACGTTAACGATAGTCGAATAGCTTTCTCTGACGAAAATGAAGCCATGGACATTGACATTGATGGAGAAAACAGTGTGAAGCTCAATCCCATGCCCGAGTCTGGTGGTATAGAGACTCTGCGAAAGAAGCTGCATGCCAAAATGGCGCTTTTACGGCGTGGGGGACAGCTGGTAAATGGAGAGGCAGGCGACAAGGATGGTCTATTAGAAGAGAGGAGGCGCCAGAGGGCTGCTATGCGTGAACGGAGAAGGAAGGAGACGAAAGAAAAGAGGAGGAAAGAGGAGGAAACGAAGGAGAAGAAAAATGAGACTAAGGAGAAAGAACATCGGGATAAAGGGAATGTGACAAAGGTATGGAGTTCTACTCCTCCGAATAGCTTTCTTGTAACGGCAATCCCTATTTTTGATGCTTCAGATGCAACTCTTTGTTCCAGATCTATCCCAAAAGAAAAACGAGACCCAAGCCAATACGACTACGATTGAATATTCTTCCTTAGCCGGGTCATCCAAGAGAGGGCAACATCTGAAAACCACGGCTGATCCCCAACAAGCTCTACAACAATTAGCATCACGTAAAGAAAAACTTGCATCTATGCCTGAAGAGAAGCGCAAGGCGATTGAAGAGAAAGAGAGATGGGCAAAGGCGGAGGCAAGGTTAGAAGGCGTTAAAGTCCACGATGATGAGGTGAGACTGAAGAAGGCGGCAAAGCGCAAGGAAAAAGTGAAAGTGAAGAGTAAAGCTATGTGGTGAGTTTTTGAATATCAAAAATGGGTCTCATTGCTGACCTGCGCCACATCAGGGACACAAAAAAGGATCAAGTCACGGCTGCGATGGCTGCAAGGCAGAAGAAACGTCAGGATAACATTGCCATGCGGAACGAGCGACGGAAAGAAAAGCCGAAAAAAGGCTCGAATAAAGCACGACCCGGATTTGAGGGTAAATCGTTTGGGAGAGGTAAGAAGAAATCGAGTAGCAAAGGGAAATTTTAGTTTGGTCTCTACTCTCCCGTACAAGAATGTGATGTGGAAATCACCCGGCTTCCATAACATGCAACAATTGTTTTTTGAAGCCTCTTCTTCCCAAATTGATACCGAGTTTTTAGAAAAACAAAGTAGGCTTTCTGGACGTCACATCAGGAACTTGATTTTAGCCACCTGCACCTTTCGTCATTTAGGATAAACACTCTTCATCTGCCCGACGCCGCTAATCAATGGCTCACACCAAACAACCTGCCCGCAAGTCTACTGGCGGCAAGGCCACTCAAAATCTGCTGCTCGCAAGACATTAACCTGTATTGGGCTCGTATTCTAATTCGTGTTTGTGATAAGCTAGTGCTGCTGGTGGCTTTTGGGATGTGAGAAATGGCGATCTCTGCTGTGCGGTGCACCATCTTGCACCCTCCCCATCAAATTTTGCTCCAAAGTCTTACGACCTTGACCAACTCACTATACAAGGTATCCTACCCACCCAAATTGATTGTTGCATGACCTCTACTTACGGTTTTAGCGTGGTGATACTACGACCGAATTATATCAGGCTGCCGCAAAAATCCTCCTTGCCAACACCGCAATGGCGCGTATATCGAAACGCAAATAGAAGTCCTCCATTCTCGTCTGAGAGACATCCATGAGAAGCATCGCGCTGCACGATCGAAGAGAAACCACGTCCTTAATCGCTTAATACACCAACTACCACTTGAAATAGTTTCTCACATATTTACCCTTTGCCTTCAACATTCCTTACAAGCGTGTCAAGGCTCAGCGGTCCCGGTCAGCGCCCATCCCCGATTTACCCTTTGCTTTCAACATTCTTTACAAACGTGTCAAGGCTCAGCGGTCCCGGTCAGCGCCCATCCCCGATTTAACGAGTACCGAAAGGGGGCTGTCCTTGACGAGGGTGAATTCAACTGATTCAGTCAGACGCCCACTTGATTCCCAATACCCCGCTACATTGGTCGTTCCATTGGCCGTTGACCGCTGTGTTCTCTGTCAGGCCGCTGTGTTCTCTGTCGGGCTGTGTTCTCTGTCAGGCTGTGTTGTCTGTATCATATCTGGAAAGATATATATGCCTTCATGATATCTGAGACTGTCCATAATTCCAACCTAATCCATTCAGCCATGCGACCCGCGTTTGTTACTTTTCTCTTCCTCGCTCTTATCCTTCCTGTTTTCGCCGCTTCCCTGGCACCTCCTCAATTCTGTTCCAAGTGTCCTCGAAAAGATAATGCGGATCATCCTTTGCAGGCTGAGCACCAGGAAGCGGCTTATATTCACTGCAGTTACAAGGATACGGACTGCTACTACGGACCTAAAAGCACGGTGAGATCCATTTCTTGCCTTCCCATCTATTACAGCATGAAGCTGATCGATATCTAAACCTTTTCACCCTAGGCGCCCAATAGTTTGGCGTTCAGTTACCCGGTCGGCGCTTGCCCCACAGTCCTCGGCGATAATGTTTGCTCGGATCCACTGCCACCCATTTCACCTACTCTCCTTAGCACGAGGTGTCCCGATACCAACCAGGCATACATTCATACCCCGGTGCGAAGTCAACCAAGCAATCCGAATCCAGGTTTGATCCAGTGCCATTATTCGAACAGTGAATGCTACTACGACGTGCGTATGCTCTGTGAACATCCGAGTCTAGCAAGTATCAAAAGTTGTTAATCGCCATTTTATTATTCTAGACGGCAACTGATCTGTTGGTCGACGCTCCCAGCATTCCGAAGACCGTATTTGGGTCCCCATTGCCAGCTTGCCGTCCACGCCTTGTGGAACATCATTTGCAGATAGGCTTCTAAGAAATGGTCAGCAAAGAGGTTTAGTTTATTCCATTACCTTTTCATTGAGTTGTATTGTGAATCCTTATCAGCATCATCGAATTTCATCTTTCGTGACCTTGGTGCTTCGTACTGGACGGTCTGACTTGAGGTTGGGTTGAATGACGGATCCTCGTAACTTGTTACAGCCACTGTTTTGTGGGAGTGGTGTCAGTGGACTGCATTTTCGTTGGACTTCATTTCCGTTGGATTTGTTTTGTGTGGGACTTATTTTTCGTTGACCCCGTTTCTTTGTTCGGATCTTTCGCGTACTCTTCATAAGACGTCTATAGCTAGTTGTACTAAGTGTATAGGTAGCTAACACTGTGAGCGTTAATCAGGTTGAAATTTAACCTATGGATAAACCTACTGTTGGATGAGATTCATCACCCCTTAGGTTG
>QDKV01005068.1_pt1 | contig 24587 bp, 30 predicted proteins | sample 1861101 | NCBI WGS metagenome assembly QDKV01 (sample SAMN04275158, study PRJNA302643) | Fungus metagenome, whole genome shotgun sequencing project. | isolation source: fruitbody | host: Mallocybe terrigena | place: Sweden | collected 2013 | reverse complement strand
TTGTCCACGTTTTAAGGTTATAGATACATTCCACCTTTTGAAGCATACGAAACTTACATCAACAACAAAATCTTACTCTTGAGATGGTCTCCTTGCCTCTATTTCTTTTCGGGTTGGGCCCCAGACCCGAGAACCAATACCGTTAGGTTGGAGGTCCCCATGGATGTGGATCAACATTGAATTTAATGTACTAGTCGCATTGAGTTGCAAACTTCGCATTGATTTTCATCACTCATAAATATTTCTGTACACAAATAACTCGTGCACGAACATCGACTACCTCACTGCTCGGATTCGCCCTTCTCCTTCTTGTTGAACCCATCTCAATCCTAAAAAAATCACTGCTACTCCAATGCTACTCTTGCCGTGCTAGATGAGGAGAGGATTGTATGAGAAGTTTGAGAGAAAATAAACACAAACTTACCTAGTTGTGTCCATCAAGAAAACTCCAGCGTGCTGCAGGGACAGATGAGCCCAAGAATGGTAGGAGAAGAGGAAGCCAACTTTGTCGCTCTTTGCGAGGTAGATGATATATCATACCGCTACTGCCCCTTCAACAAGTTGTAAATCATTGCTGCAAAGCTACTGGACACATACCCGACTTATTCCCTGAGTCCCTGACCCACTTGGGCCCTTTCGTCGTCCCCAAGAATTCCTTAACCCTTTCGATGCATTTGTCATCCAACCGCGTATGTTGGCATCTCCCAAGCCAAATCCAACTGCTGGGCATCGAAATATGACAAGAACGTAGGTTGCAACGCACGAAAAGGAAGGAAGTACGGCGACTTCTTACCTTGGCAGCAGCCGTCTGCAAACCCAACGGCATCTCCCAAGCCAAATCCAACTGCTGGGCATCGAAATATGGCATGAATGGTAGAAACTGTGGGTTAGAAGTTAACATACAAAAATGAAGGAAGTACGGCAACTTCTTACCTGGCGGCCGATAACAACCTCCGCGGCCACCTACGAGATAGAAGGTCAGGCCGGTCAGGTGTGATGCGAAAATAAAGGAGATACATGAACCTCCTACCAAAAGAGACCAAATCACCATATTCAAGATCGGGTGTCGTGCAATCTGACGTTCCGGTTGGGAAAATGCTGTGATGGTTCAAAAAGTAATCGGTGCCAACACTTGTGTCAGAGTCACATCACATACCGTTCTCGATCGTGCGCAGGCTGAGGCACAAGACAAGGAAGACGTGACAAGCACAGACACTACGACAAGGGGAGGTCATGGGTGTCCCTTGGGTGTTCCATAACGTTGTCTGTTACCGTGTTCTCATTATATTCTTTTGATACTAACCGTTCTATCTGAGGCAGCAGGAGTCTGAAGACCTCAACAATGTCCACTCCCCAAGTCCCCAATTTCCCATGCACAATTTTATCACTCAATTTGACAATTAAACCAAAAGCAAAACTTTGAAGATTGGACCGCTGGTTGGAGGGAAAGGGCGAGATTTGTGGTTTGACTGGGTACAAGGTGACTTTCTGCCACCACTTTCCCAATTCTCTTGTTAATGCTGTTTTCTCTTTTTCTAAAGTTTAACTACCATCTCCTGCACCACCTTCTGTCGCCGTTAAGGTCATTTCCCTCCCTGGATTATGCCGTGCTATCGTTGGCAAACCAATTTGATCGTCTCAATTAGGTAATTAAAACGCAAGTAAAAAACCTCGACGATCGGTCGACTGGTCGAACAGCGGTAGAATTGGTGGCTGACCAGGTATGAGGTGACTTTCTGCCACCACACTTCCAATTCTTGTGCTAATGTTGTTTTCTGTTTTAATATAGTTCCATTAGTATCTCTTGCACCCCCACCGGCCGACATGGCTTTACGACAAAGCACCCTTGCTTCCAAATACGATGCCACCGAACACTCACGTAAAAACCTCGTACTGAAAAAGTCAAAACTCGGCGTTCTTAGCATCGGTTGGGACAAGGAAAAGACCGTGCTAAAGATTTTTCCGATGTCGTCCGTCGCGTTTGTCCCCCCCCCTTCAGCCTTTAGTCGTGGAGGTTTCAAGATTTACGTTGACCCAACCATCGACCCTGATTTTGGGGAGATTGTGATCGTTAAGAAGAAAAAATCCCACGTCGCATTGGACGGTATGAGCTGGGATGCACTTGGTGAAGCGACAAATGTACCGAAATTTGCCCAAGTCAAACCTCAGCCGGTTACGAAGGAAAATCCTGCGATGCTCAAAGTTAAGGCCGAAGAAGAGAGGAAGTGGTGGAGCATTGGCCAGGAGAGAAAGAATTCGAAGGAGCAGGAGAAGGGCAAGGGCAAAGAGAACAAGATAAGTACAAATATTAAATGTATGTCTACGTCATTTTCTTCAATTCGAATTGATTTATCCTCTGTCCCGTAGCTCCAGAACCTACTCTCAAAGTCGCCCCAGAACCGTTGAAGGCTAATCAAGAGTCTCAGGACCGTGTCAATTCGCTCGACTCTGCCCTGCTTCTCGGCTATCCCACGGGCCAAAAAAAATGATTCTAACGTCCCACCTGTTCGAGCTCAAACTCCAACAATCCAACTCTCCAGCCCCGAGCCCGAATCCAAGAACGTTCTCGTTCTGCCACCCTTTCTGCTAACACATTCTTCTGTTCTGCAACGCCGACCGTCGGCGGGTTTCTTGCCATACTATCCCCGCATCTCTCTCAACCCTCCCCGACTCTCCCTGGTAGCTACCCGCAGCGTCAAGTGATCCATGTCATCCACCATTCTTCCCACCACACCAAGAAAAAGTCGACGTCCAGGTCAGATTCCATCGAACGAGGCAGGCCCTATGATCACCTATCTCGCTCAACTTCTCAGCTCAACCTCTCAGCCCCACGTCCGATTCCCTTCCGAAAGCATCCAGCCACCACAAGCAAATACCCTCTCACTATTGAAATTATATTTCGCATGGGCCATGCCTTTAATTAAGGTCCTCAACGAATTAATTTCCGAGTCCGAACTTCCCGAACTGGAAGGTCAATTTCCAAATGTGGATTGATACCCTGCGAATCCTATTCAGAGTAAATTTTGAGTTTAATATTATGTAAGTTAGATTAAACCTTCGTCCTTCCAGTATTGGTTTCCGGATCCAGCGGCCGATCTGAAAAGCAAAATAGCTAGTTGATACGTCCACAGGATGGTGCGCACCTCCGGGCCTGCTTAAAAATCGGGACACCCGGACGCGTCCTTCGGGTAGGTGTCCAGGTAAGGCCCCTTACCCGGGGACAAATAGTAATAGAGCGTCCGTTGTTGTTCTTCACCACCACCACCCTTCGAATTCGACAGGATGATGACCTTCGCAACGGTCTTGTAGTTTTGGAAGGGTGAAAGAGAAGAAGGCTGTTGTGTGGGGTACGTTCATTGAACATTCTTGATTACTATGTCATTCTACTGAGTACTTTCTTACAGCACAATTACTTGCAGCAAATTCAACACCACGTCGTCAATCATGATAGGTCGGCGACACACAGATGCGGGAGGTGGGAAAGCTGGAGTGGGCGTGATGAGGGTGGAACACCTCCTCATCACATCGTTTACATTTCGACGGGCCAATCCCTTCTTTTCACCTCGTATCTATTTTCGAAGCGACAGTCCCGTCTCGTTGGTTGTACGTAGAATGCTCAGCAAATTTCATAGCGTTAAAATCGTCTATCGAAGTTCAACCTAACTTCCTCTTAAGTTTTCTCGTGTGCCATTTCGACTTTCATTACAAATGTCAGAGTGTGGTGCACATGGCATGATTCAACTTTGGACAACATGCAAATCATCCTCATGTTTGTGGTTCTCAACATTACGTGCAGATTGAATCGGAAATTCGACTGACATCGTCCTCGATGAGAGAACAAGACAGCGATGCGCTCTTTGAGAGTACTTATTTGTCGATTCAACCAACGACATGCCGACTCAACCTATTCGTTTTTCTCTCCGGATAACCTACGTTGTAATTGAAAACTGGAAGGAAAAGAGAGTTCTACAAGACTTGATGCATGAAATATAGGAAAAGGGTGAATCATGGAGGAAGAGAGTTGGTAGCGCAAAGGGGGGTTTGGAGATAATTACGAGCATTTGGAATTATCCTATTCACCACTTAGATCATAAAGCGGAGATGACAAAAGAACAACTTACCTTGGAATTGAGCTGCAGCAACTCTGAGTGGGTTTGCAGATCCATCCGTTGCGGCAATGACATGGCCCATAGCGATTGCTGACTGAGTCATTCCAAGAAGATACAAGGTACGTCGAGTGGGATTCGAAGTCAAACGCACCATCGCACGAGAAGTCTCTAACCAGTCGGCACTAGGAGATGTTTTGTGGGTTCTCACTGTGAGTTTGGCTTCGGAAAAGGGTCCATACGAGACTGAAGTCCAATAAGGGCCAACAAAAAGAAGGAAAGGGATTTGTTGCCTATTCGGAAAGTTAAACCCTCCCTTGATGACAGCTTTGGCCTGGTCCTCTCCTTGGAAGTATAGATCATGAAATGCCGACTTTACTGTCATATCATCTTCAATGGCAGATGGCGCAGGTAAACTGGTCATGATTGGAAGAGCGCGCTTCACTTCTGCCCCAATACGCAACTTAAAGTACGGTGGACCATTTAGAGTCAAATTCCCAACTCCAAAATCAGTCACCTCCCTGCGTCTATCTGCGTTTTCACCAGGTTTCCAAGGCAGGGCCAATTGTGGGTAGATGACAAAGCGGTTCCTTGGGACTTTGTGTTCCATAAGAAATTCGGAGATTACAGCATATCCTATGTCTTCCAGGGGATGATATTCCTGAAGGGAGGCATGGACTATGTACTTGTCGTAAGGTGAGGAGTCCAGCACTGGCGGAGCTGACATGTACGACTAAAATAATGAGCCAATCGATAAGGACGACATAGTTAGAAGCACTTACAGAAACCCACAATCAGAAATATCCAGTGATATCGATAACGGATTCAAGATCTAGTTACAACGGTCACGTCACGGTTTATTCAAGTTCATCATGTCCGACCAGTCAACTTCAGATTTTCAGACAGGTTTTCAGAGTGGGATCTCAGTCTACATTTCGTTTTTATTTCCGGATTAACATCTTCATGCAGAACCAAAGCCAAAGATATATGGATTGGGATTCAAGATTGACCGTTTCATGATTGCTGAAGCATTCGGTCTCCCCAATGCAAATCATCCTCTTGTCGATGCTTTCCTCGAAGTCACAGTCCGCAGATTGAATCGAAGCAGTTACAAGTTCATTGGTACCCCAGCATGCGATGTGGGTAACATTATCGTTTTGGCAGATGGCCTCGACAAAGACGTGCTGGAGCAAGCACTGGAAGCAATGGATATGGAGCAGATCGATGTGACCATCCAGCAGGCGAAAGACCATGTTCTTATTGGACCAAAAGTGTGGGAGTTGTGTTGAGTCAGACGTGTGGGTAACTCTCTTATCGTCGTCAGCATGTCTGACTTCAGGCAGGAATGCTGACCTTTTTCGACAATGACAAATTTCGTAATTCGTACACCTGAACCTTACATATCATCCTGTCTTGGAATTCTATCACATTCTACTTTTTATGCCTCATTGATTGCTGAACTTCACGAACTCGGAGGGAAGAAATGACTCGGCGTATGCCGGAATGGACTGCAGGTCTCCTCAGTGGCACATCACCGTGTAACCGCAACTAAGCACCATGACGCTTTGAAGCAAATTTCGTATTCCAGCCTTGCCAGGACCTGACCCCCTAACCGACCTGCGATCTCAGCAAACCCCGAGTTCCGAACTGCCTCCAACAGGTCAGTCGAGTGAGACCTCGCCACCTCATTAAAGCTACCGTCTCAGAGAAAAAGCCATGCTTTTCTCTTCGTAGGCATCTGTTTCTTTTGTGGGTTGTGGCCGTCTTCTCCTGGACTATCGCGGTTGGCTCTTTTTCACAATTCCTGGAAGGGAGAAAAGACGGGTTGTTTCAGTCAATCCTTCCCCTTTCTTTCTGGTAAAAGAAGGAAATGTCAAGGTCGTGCTACTCCTGTGGTGTCGGGCTGGAAGTGATGAACGGTACACTTGTGTCATGTCTGTCGTTCCTTGTCCGCTTCATTTCATTTGGTCCTGCCACCCTCCTCTTTCATCCTCTGCTATGCTTGCTACTCCACCTTATTGTTTTATGTCTCATCAAGATTTGGAATGTCAATCAACGCAACCTCTACCGCATACGTCTTCCTTTTTCCTTCCATCGCATTCCACTAGAATTTATCCATCATCATCATCATCATCAATCCAGCACATACTACGCTTCATCTGCTAGACGCACCGTTCACGACCTCTTGACGACTTTTACAAAACTTGTTTACGACTTTACGCCATATCCTTTCGAATCGGAAACCGCACGAGCATGAACGTTTGAATTGATGTGTCACAGTGACCGCCCATTGAGTTCGTTGTTGGTCGGTTTCAACTTGTTTTTTTTACTTGCTTTGCTTAGCTTGACTAGGATTCCATTCAACCGCCCCCCTTTTCTTTCACGACACATACCTTGTATAATTCAGCTTACTTTACGATCTATGATCGGCGATCTTTTACACAACCACTACGTCTTGGGTATTGTAGATATCTTAGCTAGTTGACGCGGTTTGTAGTGCTTGAAGAGTCAATGACTAGTATCTTTTGTTTTGAACCTCCTTGTGGTGAATCTGATCTGGCAAATGACCAGAGTAGCAAAACCCTACTTATCACCATCCAAGTATTGCCAATATCGAACCGTTAGTGAGAATTTTTTATTTCTCTTCCGAAGTAATATAGTCTCATAAATCCTCCAGTGGCAGTTTGACTTGAAACCATATCTTTCAAGGTCTACTACTTTACAGATGGATATATCTCTTTCCAGCTGGAAACGTCTTCCAGATCAGAGCTACGAACCGCCGACATCATTCGATGCTGCCAAATAACGATGCTCACTAGATCATCGGACTGCCGAATGTCATGCGAGCGTGGACGAATGTCAAGATGCGCTTCCCGTTGCTTGGTTCTCAAGCGTGGTGATGGGATTTTCTTCAATGTCTCTGAGGATTGACTGAATTATGAAATTTTTTTCGTGAACTTGAAGTACTATCATCCCCATCCTCATCCCCATCCTCGTCCTCGTCCTCGTCATCCTCCTGCATGGACTCGGAGGCCGCTGTTGAGCTTGCAGATCGTATGCTGGAAACGGACACAGATTCACAGCAACTCTCCAACGACTTATTGGCGCCCATTGTCATAGCGAAAGATCAAACTCGACACAGTCGTTTTTACTTCCTTCCTCCTCCTCCTCCTCCTTTTTACACCATTTACAGCCGGGTTCACTAGCGAACCTGAGGAGTAATAAAAATAGGTCGGCGAATTCAAGACCCTACGAGCTTCTTGCCGTCAAATTCTTTGAGTTCGGCGAAGGTGTAAAGCCCTTCTTCTCGAGTACTTTGATGAAGGGCAAATCCTTGGTAGTGGCAAGAGATTCACCATTCAGGTAGTACTAGTAGTTTGTTCGTGACGCATAATGTAGTCTACGTTGGTGAAAGTACTAAAGAAACGTGAAGCGATTGGGGACACGCGACGACTGGCTGGCAGGTTGAAGTTAAAATACAAGAGGGCGTCACCAATCTCACACCGGTGTGACCTGTCTTCGAAACATCATGGTTAACCATCCCAAGACGCCCCCACAGCAGTTCCACACCCCTGTAGCAAAAAGAACTCACGATGCCGATTATCGTCATGGCAGTCTAGGGCAGGGTCGGATTGCGGTACTAGAGGAGTTGTGTAGCATGCAGGAGGTTACCCTCGAATGGTTTCTTTCGAACCTAATTCCAGAGTGCTTTCGAGGCGAGAAAATGGGCCGTCATTCTTCATAAATGTTACTGAAAGCCTTTCCAAGTCGTCAACGACGGGTGGTCGCTGGTCTGCCTTTCCCACGGATCTCAGCAAATCGCAATTACCAGAAACCACGGCCTTCGCGCCTTTTAAATCGGTAGTCGATGCCATCTCCGTGGCTGTATCACGATTGAACCCTACATCCACCTACAGGTCAACACCTGAAAGAGCGCCTTTGTCCGTAAGATCGAATGCCACACGACCGGACGGGGATTTTGCCCTCACCCAATCGACCACTCAGACGCTCTCAGAATGTGTGGAACATAGTGCGCGCACTTGAATTTAAGAAGACGGATGGGGATGAGGATAGGAACGATGTAAGCCTGCTCATTCAGACCCCTCCAAAACAACAAATGCTGAATATCTTGCCAGGACATCGCAAAGATCGTCTGGAGCCTACATCACATCATGCGCGAAGATGCTCGCCGACGATTCACTTTTGGAATCACTATAGAGGATACGTCCACCCGCTTCTGGTTTGCTTCTCGATCGATCGTTTTGGCATCGGAACCTTTTGACAGTGCGTTACATGTTCAGGTGTTGAACTACCGACTGAGCTTCTAGACAGGATCATTTACCACTCATTCGTTTCATAGGCTTTCTGTCGTTCACCACCGAAACAGAGTTGGGGTATGACCCCACTATAACACATGTGATTCAAGGGAACAAGGAACATCTCAGGATTCAAGTGAAATCCCGGACCTTTGTTACTCACAAAGTCATGGCCGACTTTGCTGCTGATTCTCTTTTGGGGCGGGGAAGCCGAGTTTGGGGGGGGGGGGGGGGGGGGGGGGGGGGGGGGGGTCATTCGAGGGCGAGGACGACAAGGAGTGTGTTCTTAAAGACGTAAGGGTTGATACGGATCGCCCTCGGGAAGGAGATATTCTTAGGAATCTCGCCCATGCCTTCCAGCTCGACCCTTACCCAAACTCTTCATTCAGAGATCATTTTCTAACTGTCATTGAGGATACTATTGTTGAGCTAGATGGGACCCACCACGACGATACGCTGAACACTATGATGAATGGTCAGGAGCCTCCTAAGGATTGCAAGTCCCTGAATCTGCCCCACCCAAGCGATCTTCCTTCAAAGCTTAAGACCCGTTCCGTTTCCCATGCTGTTAGTTCTGGCATCGGGCCAAGCCCTCATGATGTCAAACGCGCTCCCATCCTCCATCACTTCAGACCCCGTTCCCATTATCGGATCACCTTCAAAGAGGTTGGAAAGGCGTTGTATGAGGTGAAGAGTTTAGAAGACATATTCAATGCCCTCAGAGATGTCATGTCAGGTTCGCGTCGTTCTGCAAAGTCTCTTGGACCTAATTTCTATCTTCCCTTCAAGCGGTCCGGATATTGCACCACTTGGGATACGTTCACCGTGATATCAGCACTGGGAATATATTGCTCTTCAATGGTCGGGGCAAATTGATGGATCTCGAGTATTGCAAGCCTGTCAATACAGACCCGTCACACGAAGTTCGAACGGTAATTATCAAAATTTGTATTTATAATCATTTAATAATAAGTTTATTGCCAGGGCACCTTTAACTTTATGGCTCTGGAAGTTGCTGCTGAAAGACACCTGTTCCTACCCCCGCCGAAAGATATGGATTCTAGTCCCACGACTGAGCCGTTCCGATATTGTACTCTCCATGACACTGAGTCGGTCTGGTGGATATCGGTTTTCTCATTATTCTGCAACCGACTGGAGGGTGTTTCTGCTGATTTTGATCTGGATAAACAAAAGGCAGATGCTCGAACTCTATTCCCTCTTCAGCTTCATATTCATCGCCGAGACGCTTTCCAGACATCATCAATGTTCAAGGAGATGATTCCCCACCTGCCAGTAAAACTCCACAAAATTGCTGAGGTTCTCGATCAAATGCGTCGTGGGTTGGTGATGGGCTATTGGAACACTGAGCGTGAAGGCAGTTTGGACCCCTCTGGATTTGGGAAGATCCACGAACATTTTGAGGAGAGGCTGACGGATGTCATTCCACACTGCAAGGACATTCATTTGCATCTTGGTTTGGACTCCAAGTCCAAACGAAGGGCAAGAACTGACCTAGATGGTTCTAACAGCAGTAAGAAGCCAAGAATTTAGTCACTGTCCCTTTCGATGTTGCAAGAGAGGATCTCCCTTTTTTTATCTCAACCCACATGGTGAAGTCGTCAGTATTCTTTTTGAAGTAATGCCTTTTTTTTCCGTAATGCGACAATTTCAGTTTATTAAAGGACTGTTATAATTATCTAACATCTGGAGCTGGGCAGAAGACGGTGATGTTGTAGAGTCGGAGACGTTCTTGGAGTTGTCTAGAAGAGTTGAGGTTTGATTGATTCAATTTATTAGTTTTTTTGGTACGTACTGGAAGACTCAAGGAGAGAGGCTGCATAGCATTGAAAAAGACTGATTTGACAAGTCTTTTTGATGCTTCTATATGGCGTTGACAGCTACATCAACGGAGGGTTCAAACAAATTTGCGACTACTTCTTATTTCTTTGGAGTCGATTCTCGACTTGGAGACATGTAGAGTCGATTGTGCAATAGCGCCGTCGTTTCCATGAGCAATGCAGAGATAAAATTGTTCACCTGGCACGTCGCACGTGAACATTCCTGCTGCGGTATCATGATAGGAGGGTGCGATAAATCTGAGCAAGTCGTCTGCAGCAAATAAAATCAAATAAAAATGGGATACGCGTTGTAACGAACCCACGGCTGGTCGCAATGTACCTCGCACCTCCGAAAGTCAGATTGCTGAGAATCGAGTCAGTGTAAATCTGGGTGGCAAAAACTTCGAAAACGGGGGAGAGAGACAAGAGTTGCTTCGTTAGACACAACATAGCTTTCCATGTTCCACGTTCAACAAGTTCTGTGATAAATTAAAATCAGACCGCGATTGCAAGAGAACGAACAAAGCCATCAAGTACCTTGGAGGAGAAGAGGTAGGAAAGAAATCATGAATACCAAGAAAATCGAGACGATGCAGGATACAATCCATTCAAAGACAGGAACGAGGTCATAACAACCTGCCTGTCCACCCAAGAATTGACCTGACGGAGTATACTTGCAAATGCGGACAGACTCGATTAACGTTCCGAGGAAGACCACTACGGAAGCAAAGCATTAGAGAAGGGAAACAAAGATTGAAATCGAAAAAACAAACTTGTCACAACAAACACCTGTACAGAGAGAATGACCAACATGTTGTTGACTTGGAATCCAGGGTGGCCATAATAGAATGTCAAGAAGCGATCGATAGGCAACTGTGTACCCGGATAGTGGTATTCACGACTGAGCATTTGCTCCCCCATACCTGTCCCAATCTTCGTCTGGAAGTTGAGGATTGTACCAAAACCAAGATCACGCCCTTTGCCACATTGATAGTACTTGATCTTGCCTCCACGTCCGAAAGCGTTCATACCCACATAAATATCTTCATTAAGATGCAAGCCCTTCTGAGCCTTCGAAACACCGCCACGTGTCGTTATGTATACAGCATTAAGAAAATCAGGATGCCCATAGTGAAGTTTGCCACCAATCCAAGCCATCAAGCGAGCAGAGAGTGTACCGAATGTTTGTTCCTTCCCGGCGGCAAGGTCACCCAGAATACCAATATTCTCCGAAAAGATATATTCACGAGCACCGACGATGACAACGGGTGGTTTCTTGAAGTCCTTGTGATTCCAGTGTCCATAGGGACTTTGATTTGGAATGGAATACTCTTTGAATTCGGCGAGGCTATTGCGAATTTTGAGACACTCCTCGAGTTAGTTGTCCTGGTCCGCGTCAATGAGCTGCAGATACTCGCCACGGTAGAAAATGATTGCATGGTTTTGGTTGTCAGACTTGCCGTCCCCGAGAATTGGATTGCCGGGAAGCTCGATACGGAACTTGGGTCGACGACGTCCGGTTTCGGGCATAAACTCGCTGTGGCCATCGATGAGAGCGGAGAATATCCGTGGGTCTCCGCCTTCCTTCCTGGCCGACTCCTCTTCAAGGTACGCAATTTGAAGATCAGGATAATCGCGCAATAAAAATTCGGCGTTCTCATGCTCTTCCCTGTTGAATTTGGAATACCGTTGCATCGAAACAACAAATTTGAATTTCCTCCTCGCCATGAGCTCGAGCTCGCGTCTAGTCTATCTGTATTTCCACCAAGAAGTTGGACAACCTCTGGGTTTTCGACGCGGTACATGAGTTTGATCACTTTCATCATTCCAGATGTGGTCCTGTATAAGGTCTGCGCGCGAAGGGTAAATTCTGGTGCGGCACTCTTGAAACCAATGAAATAGAAAGGAAGATCATCGGCTTTCGTCTGACCCTTTTCGTCATTGGCAAATGGATTGACGCCGCCGTTGAACATGGCTGATTCCTCAGGAATCCGTGCAACCCTGGATCTTCATACCGACCATCACTTGAATCGGGTAGCTGAACGAGAGGGTGAGATAGAAATACGATTCTGTGAATTTGCAGCCAAAGACTAGGAGCCAGAGCAAACCGATCCAACCCTGTTCCACCTATTCAATGCAGGATAGCTGGTTTGACTTGCAAGGTACTTCCTCGATTTGCCTCGGACACGATGACCAAACATCCTTCCGGATAGCATGATGGAGAAAAGTAACGTGGCAATGGCAGATATAAAAAATTGAACAATTCCAAGAATGAGTGAGAGCGAACCGCCGGCACCGTGATTTTCTGCAATGGCGATATAGAATGTTGGACCGCTAGTGATAGCAGGCGTGACAAGCAAAAAGATCAAACGACGCGTAAGGTGTGAAGTGTTATTCCAGGTGGTCGGGATGTACGAGAATTCAAAAAGAGTGGCGATGATCATAATGATAGTGGCGACGGCTCTCCTCAGTGCAGTAGCAGACCGCGACTGAATTGCGGCCTTGAACTTAGTAGACGTTGGGCGAGTTGTATGCCGTGTAGAAGTAATACATGGCAATGTGGATAACGAAAATACAATTCAGGAAGAGGTGACCAAACGACCGTTTTTCGAAGTACGTCTTGAAGAAGACGTGGGCCCAATCTATCCTGTCGAATTTCATACCGGTGAGCAGACGGGAGGTCGATGAGCCGTCTGTAACAGATTCGAGTTATTCTATGTATATTCTTTGGATGAAGAACATACCCTATCATTGAGAACGATGCGGGCGATGCCCTCCGGGTACCAGAAAAGCTGGTTGACATCATCATATCCTATTCCTTGTGATCTTTTCCCCGTCGCACAAATTTGCCATCAACCACCTTGATCTCAAATAAACTGATGACAGCCTTTAAATAAAGTGGACTACTTACCCCACGTCTACCGAAACAGTTGTTTTATCGAATGAAGTGTATACGTCGTAGATGGGAATCAAGTTGAATGGGTTTGTGATATCGCGACTGACGTCGACAACGACAGAGAGACGTCGAGTCTTGCCTGCTTTGACGATCGTTTCGTGTGTTATGAAGTGTGGAATTTTCGAACTAAGATAGATGCAGTTGACGAAGAATTCTACAAAAGGTCCGTCGGCGGCACGGCGCTCGAACTCCTTTTCGCAACGCTTGATCAGATCAATTCGGAGGCAGGATTTCCTTCATCACATTCCGCTGCAGAAAGAATATGCGACAAAATTGTATTTTCCTTCCACTGTTGACCTGCAATTGGCGATCTTGAGATTAGGAAAACTTCCATGTTCATATATACAAGTCTGTTAACCGTGCAGTGTGGTGTACTTGAGTACCATTTAAATACACTGTTTCATAGACTATTCCGAATTGCAGACCGTGCTTACTCTCATTGTTGGACTTCCACTATATATTAGCACCTCCATCCAATCTGTCACACCAGCTCCTCCACCCGCTCCGCCGTCTGTGATTTGCGAATATTTGGACTACAATAAATCTGCCAGTCATGACCAGAACGGCGGCAAGATGAAGCAGTTAATATGTTTATGAAGAGCAAGATAAATTTTGGAATTCAAATGCCACCACCGTTTCCTGTAGTTCCGCCGAAACAATTGCGTTAGTGTTTTTTTATTTCTTGTGTTGCATACCATAGACCAATCCTTGTATTCTAGTGAAGCCCAAGCTCGTAGAGGGGCGGAAACAGAAATTGACCCTGACCAATTCCAAGATCCAGACAACGAATACGGACTTTTTGCGGGTACAACATATGAGGCAGATGATGAAGAAGCGGACAAGATCTACGAGAAAGTCGACGGGGCGATGGACTCGAGCAGAAAGCTTCGGAGGTGTGTCTTGTTGAATATTCCTCTCACTTTGGCTTATTTGATTCTTTTTCCTTTACCTCCATTCGTAGGGAAGCCCAAGAACAAGCCGAACTTTCTAAATTACGTGCAGAGCGATCAAAAATTCAGCAACACTTCGCTGATCTCAAGCGAGCAGTAAGTGACGCAGAATGGAAGAACATCCCCGAAGTAGGAAACTTGACGCGGAGAAAAAGGAGACGAGAAGAGCGCAGTTATGCCTCGTTGGCGACCGCACCAGAAACGAGTATGAAAATTCATTGGATCCTCTTCAGCAGCAGGTACCTTTATTTTTTAAAACAGAAAGTTATTCAATTAACTTTCTCACTTGAGTAGACTGGAGGGCTTGAAACACCAGCGGATTCCGGCGCCCTGACGAACTTTCTTGAAATTGGTCAGGCTCGTGACAGGATACTTTCTTTAAAGCTTGATCAGGTACGATTCTCGTATATTGATTTTTTGGGCTTTCTCATCTTGAGCATTGTTCTTAGATGTCGGCTGGCATCTCTAGCTCTGGAACTGCAACCTCCGTTGACCCTAAGGGCTACCTCACATCTCTCGATAGTGTTGTTATCAAATCTGACCCGGTTGGACTGCTGCTGCGCGTTTGGAGGAACATGCCGGAAAGATGGTTGCTGGAAGGAAACTTATCCTCATCTAATTGATCAGAACAACAATGATGCGAAGGTCATTCTCGCCAACGCGGTTCAGCACCTTGGTCAAAGTGTAAAGATTTGGTTAGCGGCTGCTGATCTGGAGTACGACGTGAAGGCAAAGAAGCGCGTTCTGCGTAAAGGTGTGTGATGTCTACTGATTCGACTTACCATGCTCATGCACTTTGTTTAGCCCTCGAGCATATTCCAAACTCCGTCCGTTTGTGGATGCTCGTATCCTTCTTTCCCGCGCAGTCGAAGTGATACCCCTTTCCGTAGATCTGTGGTTAGCCCTTGCTCGTCTTGAGACACCTGACAAAGCAAAAGCTGTCCTCAACAAAGCCCGCAAATCGGTCCCTACTTCGCACGAAATCTGGATTGCCGCTGGGCGATTTCTTGAACAAGAGGCCGTCGTGCCATCCAAGTCTCCCGAACAAACAGCTAAGGAGCTTGAACTAGTCGACAAGACAATTGAAGCTGCTGTACGGGAGCTTCGAAGACATCAGGTCCTACACACCCGTGAGCAATGGTTGAAGGAAGCAGAGAAACATATCGCAACCAAATTAAGTTGTCAAGTTCGCTCGAGCGGCCTTACTGGGGTTATTTTTCTCATTTAAACTGCTGGTAAGAGCGATCAATGCCGTTTTTTCTCCGCCTCACGAACCAGCAGAATGTTTTAGAAATGCAATAATTAATTATACGCATACTTGTTGTTCACTTACACACTGTGTCTGTTCGACTACTCTGGTTGTAACATCTTTTCTAGACGGCAATTCCCATCCTTCAAACTCTCTATTTGGTGTTAATTTTGATATATAAAATATAACATTTTGTCCAGTACAGATTCTACAGTTGAACCATGTATTTGAATGCACAAAGTCCATTTTCCCGCGCTTTGGCTAATTTTCACGCGACTCGTTTTGTTTCTCGCGTGCTTCACCATTAATTTCTCTTCAACTGTCATCACCACAACATCTTGCTTTGCCTTCACTGATCGTTCTGCTCTATTATAACATCTCAATAAGGGTATTTTCTTGCTGGAGGGCTACATAGAATATCAGGAGGCTCACTGGGTATGTGGTTGGTCATCCTTTACTTTGTGTTTGCTAATTTTCTCTCTTTTCTTCCCTATCCTCTCTTCTCTTTCCCCCCCTCCCCCTTTCCTCTTCTTTCCTTTCCATTATCTCTTTCTTTTCTACTATTCTTCTCTTTTGATCCCACTCTCCATTCTCCATTCTGCTCTTCTCTTCTTTCCTTCATTTTCTTTCCTTCCTCTTTTTATTTTCTTCCCCTTCCTATCATTCTCTTCTTTCATCCCTTTCCACTGCTTCTATCCTTCTTCCCCCCATTCCCCATTCCCCATTCCCCATTCCCCATTCCCCATTCCCCATTCCCCATTCCCCATTCCCCTCCTCTCCTTTTCTTTCATATCCTTTCAACCCTTTATATTCCTTCTTTCCTTCCTCCTCTCCTTTCCATTCCCTCCTTCCATTCATCCCTTTCCTACTATTCTTCTCTTTTATCCCTTTCCATTTCACCCTTTCTTCCTTTCCTATTCCCTGTTCCCCTGTTCCCCTGTTCCCCTCTTTCCTTTCCTTCCTCTCTCTCTTTTTGCCTTTCTCTCTTTCCTATCCTTCTCCTTTTTCATTTCTTCCTTCCCTCCCCATTCCTCTTTCTTCTCCTTTCCATTCTCTCTTTCTATCCTTCTTATTCCTACTATTCTCCTCTTGGCACTTGCATCTCTACTTTGTTTGCTAATTTTCTCTCTTTTCTTCCCTTTCCTCTCTTTCCTGTTTTCCTTTCCTCTCCAACCTTCATTTCCTTTTTTTCCCTTTTCTATTATTCTCTTCTTTTGATCCCATTTTCCATTTTCCTCTCCTCTTCTTTCTTTCCTTTTCTTTCCTTTCTCACCTGTCCTCTTTTTCTTTTCTTTTCTTTGGTACTATTCTCCTCTTTTGATCCCATTCTCCATTCTCCTCCTTCCTTTCACCCTTCCTTTTCTTTCCTTTCTCACCCTTCCTTTTTTTCTTTTCTTTTCTTTGGTACTATTCTCCTCTTTTGATCCCATTCTCCATTCTCCTCCTTTCTTCCCCCTTCCTTTTCTTTCCTTTTTTTCTTTTCTTTTCTTTGGTACTATTTTCCTCTTTTGATTTCATTCTTCATTCTTCTTTTTCCTTCTTCCCTTCCTTTTCTTTCCTTTTCATTCTCCATTCTGCATTTCCCTCTTCTTTTTCCTTCCCTCCGTTCTTTTTTGTTTCCTCTTTTTCTTTTCTCTTTTTCTTTTCTTCCCCCTCTTATTATTCTCCTCTTTCATTCCTTCTATTCTTCTTCTCCTTTTTTCTTTTCTCTTCATTATTGGTGACTACGTGCAACTCAAACACAACTAGTACCATCCATTATCATGGCTCAAAAAAAGGCAAAAGTTGAATTGGCTCCACTCTTCACTAATAAATTGCATAGCAATAAATTTCCATCACACCCGTCTCCATTAACACCACTGGGATCCAAGATTGGTATTGAACTTTCAACACCAAACTTTGTGCCATCTGGAGGGTTCTGGCAGCGATTTGCCTCTGAAGGCTTTTGCTTGCCTGGTGAGTCAAAGGAGGCACTTTGTGGCCCCAAATACCCAGGTAAAGTACATGTGCTTGTCATTAAATAAAGTATTCTGACTTGGTGCTTCTATGATTATAGACTCAGAGCAGCCCAAGCCAATCAGGCTTACAAATGGGATAAAAAAACTAATCAATACAATCTTTGCAAATATCATTCAGAGTTGGCCCCCATTTTCTGGTGGCATAACAGCAACTTCCAAAAATGTATTAGCTTTGGTCAATGGCTATGCATTTGTTATGGAAGTCTTCAATCCCAGGTTACAATTGTTGATTAACAAAGATGTTAATGAGCAAAAAGAGGTTAGAAAATGCTTATCTTTTTTTATATAGGTGATTTCTAATTCTTATCTAGGAATCTGTTGCATTGAGACTTCAAAAACATCTCCAGGTCAGAATTTGAAATTATTGTTTACATTTTCTTTTGTCTTATTGTATTTCAGAGTGCTGTCTCTGCAACCACCACCAGCAAACAAGTGTTGGATCTTTTTGTGAAGGCTGTTACAGAACAACAGAATGTGCCTAAGGATTTAAATCAATGTCTTATTGCTGCAAATCATCATGCATCTGTAATCAAGCGTGCAAGGGGTTCAGGAAAAAGATGTAGGAATCAAGCTACTTGGATTGGATTGGAAAGGTAAAAGTCAGATTGTCTGCGATATTGTCTGACAATGATGATAGGATATCTGAAGATGAGTTAGAAAAACTCACACAAAAGCACATGGTCGAGACACCTGAGCAGGGTGATATGGGAGTGAAACATGGAGCCTTCTCCAATGATGGGTATATTTGTTTACAGGACAATACCTATCGTATCTGTGCACCTCTCCCTTCTGATACACATGAAATGACGTCCTGCATTTTCTGGACAAAGTTGTCTTCCACGGATAATTTGCCAACTTGGGAGAAAGTAGTGAGTGGACTTCTTTTATTGTTTATGTTATATGTGATTAAAATAAATGTAGTTTGGATCAGTTGTCTACAATATCGAACTGCTTGACACATCCTTTTGTCAAGACAATGAACAGGTTACTAGTCATATGAAAACCACAATTGCCAATGTGATGTATGTACTTTCCAAATCTTATACTTTTTTTTTTTGCATTCAACCAATTTTATAGATCAGGATCATCCAATCCTCTCATCCGTGGTGGAATGGTATCAGGTGGAGTGATGACAAAGGCTACAGGTCGCACTTCAACGTATGGGATTGCTCGTGATGTTGAAGTAAGCCATTTTCTAATTTGAAAGTATTCATACAATTTCCACTTGTTTTTCAGATTAATGTTCCAAAAATCACTTCTGAACATCCAACCAAAAATACAATCAACAAGATTGCTGAATTACAGCAACTTCGATTGGAAATGCATGAAGTGAGTCCTGGTATGTTCTGAAATTCTTGATTTGCTTTGCATTATACAATATAATTGTTTCACTGGCAGTAATGCAAGCTCGAAATCACGCATTCTTGGAGGGGTTTATGCCATCCTTTGCAAAAGCACAAATGGTAATAGTTTATTTATTTGAAATATTTATTGATTTGAAAACAGATTATACAGGAAACATCAATGACTGCTTCAAAAGCTAGGAATATTTTGGGCTATCCACATGCATCAGCATTTGGTACATATGCCTACTGTGCATCATCCCACACTGACAATGATGAATCGTCAACAAGTGGCTGGGTTATGAAGCGGGCTAGCACAGTGAGTTTATTTCATATCAACATTTCCTTTTATATTGTTAAATTTCATTAGATAAACCAAGACGAAAGCAATTTTGTTTGGTGCTCTCACTCTTTGGTAGTTGAGTTGATCGAGAACACATTCTGGTTCTGGAACGCTCCTAAGGATAAGCATGGTACAACGATGAACAATTTGGCCCTCAAACATCCCAAATCCTATAAGAGTTACATTACAAAAGAGCCAGACCGGGCTCAATGGACTCGAGCATCCGTTATGACACATGCAGTCATGGCAGCTGATAGGAGAATGGATGAAAAATAACATGAAATTTTATTATACTTGTAGACAAATTTTATATGCTTGTTATGTAGTTACACCGAGTTATGTGTTCTTTGTACCAAAAATAACACTCCTTGTTGAACATGAAATGGTGATGAGATAGAAGATAGATGATAGGAGGATAACTTCCCTCACCACTTCCACCGAAGGGGGAAGTGAGGGGCATGTACCACTCTATAATGCTAGCATTGTCATAGTCCCCTTGGACGTAGAGTTCAAACTTCCTCCAAACAATGACTTCCTGAATGGTGGTGCACAGAGAGATTTCACCATCTCAGGATCCTCAGTGACAACACAGATCGCCATATCTCTCAGATTGAGTCAGCCGGATACCATTTATATAACGAAATAGAGATATTAATTTATCTTTTCAAACCAAAATTTTTCACATATTATTTGATCATCAGAAGTACATATAAGCACTATTCAAACCCAAAAATACTAAGCATTTGGTGACCCCGTTGTTGAGATAGAGAGCCTAGTAGTTGAGTCTTCAAAGTAAGGTCAGTTGCCTAATTGGGCAAGTCATCAATCAACATCTTCATTGCAATGGGAGCTAGGTGGGAAGGCCAGAGATTTTGTAATACACTATGGGGGGATCCATCATCTAATAATTTATATAGCGAAGGGGTTGGAGTAGCCAAAGTAGCGAGATATATAGTGAAAGGGATGAAGTAGCGAATGTATAGTGGAAGGTTTGAAGTAGCGAAGTATATAGCGACACTACTTTGGCTACTTCTTCGCTATATATCACACTACTTTGGCTACTGCAACCCATTCACAATATATTTCGCTACTTCAACCTCTTCTCTATATATCATGCTACTTCAACCCTGTCGCTATATATCTCACTACTTCAACCCCTTTGCTATATATCTTGCTACTTTGGCGAGACCTCAACGAGACCTTGTACAAAAACGAGAGGTCAAACAAGACCTCAAATGAGACCTCATACAAAAAACAAGATGTCAAACGAGACCTCGTTTATCATATCACACATGACATGCTTGACATAAAAGAAACAAGATCTCAATTTTTCATACAAGGTCTCCTTTTTGAACGAGGTCTCGTTTTTTATATGAGGTCTCGTTTGACCTCTCATTTTTTGAACAACTTTAAAAACTGCATACAAGACATACTATACCAAAAACGAGACCTCATGAGAAAAATGCAAGACCTCATACAAGACCTCATCTAAAAAACAAGACCTCAACGAGGTCTCGTTTGACAATTGTATGTTTTGTAAGGTCTTGTCTTGTATTGTATCACACATGACATACAAGAAATGATGTCTCATTTTGAGGTCTCGTCTTTCTTACGAGGTCTCATTTGAGGTCTCGTTTTTGGTACAACCTTACAAATGGCATACAAGACATATGATACCAAAAACGAGACCTCGTAAGAAAAACCAGACCTCAACGAGACCTCAAATGAGACCTCGTACAAAAACAAGAGGTCAAATGAGACCTCAACTGAGGTAGCAAGATATATAATGAAGGGGTTGAAGTAGCGAAATAAATAGCGAATGGGTTGGAGTAGCCAAAGTAGCAAATATATAGTGAAGGGGTTGAAGTAGCAAAATATATAGCAAAGGGAGTAGCCAAAGTAGCGAGATATATAACAAAGGGGTTGAAGTAGCGTGATATATAGCTAAGGGGTTGAAGTAGCATGATTAGTGATTGTCAGGGGTAACCCTGGGGTATTTCGGCTGTACCCCTACCCTACCCCTCACAAACCCTTACCCTTATCAAGGGTACGGGTTTTTAGTGGGTTGGGGTAAGGGTTTTTAAAAACCCTTGAGTTTGCTGAATTTTCAAGGGTATTCATCTAATTTATTGTAGAATAATCTTTGAATCCATGTTATCTCATTTGTAATTAAAGAACTGCATCAATAACACTCTAATGCAATGCATTACAGCTAAATTTAGAAGTCCAAAATGTGATTTTGTCCAGAAAAATAGAAGAAAAATACCTTTGTCAGATTAATATATGCAGATTTTTTTGGCCTTGTAGAAACCCTTAACCCCTGGCAGGGGTAAGGGTTTTTCAAGGGTACATAGATTCCAGCCCTTACCCTTATCCCAACTGACCCTACCCCAGACCCCTGTGGGTTTTGAAACCCCTGACAATCACTAAGCGTGATATATAGCGAAGGGGTTGAAGTAGCAAAATATGTAGCAAAGGGGTTGAAGTAGGGCATTTGCCTCATAATAATAATAATATGGGTTGTCCTTAGGCCTTCTCAGCAGGTTTGCTTATAAAATCATGTGGGTTGTATCTAGTGAACGACATGGGTTTGCAAACCTGCCCAGGTAAGCAGCACAGGTATGCCTGGGGGTACACAAGGCTGTACCTGGCAACTTGGTGACCGGTGACCTGTCACATCTGGTGCCTGCCATCAACTCCCTCTCTGCCTGCCACCAACTCCCTCTCTCTGCCTGCCACTAACCCCCTCTGTCGCTCGAAACGTGAGCAGAGGGGTTCTCTCCTCTCTCTGTCTGCCACTGCCAACCCCCTCTCTCTGTCTGCCACCAACCCACTCTCTCTGTCTGCCACTAACCCCCTCCATCACTCGAAATGTGAGTGGAGGGGTTTTTCCTTCTCTCTGCCTGCCACCAGCCCCCTCTGTCGCTCGAAACACGAGCAGAGGGGTTTTCCCCTTTCTCTGCCTGCCACCAACCCCTCAAAAAGCGAGCAGAGGGGTTTTCCCCTTACGTCTTCCACTTGTCTTCTGACATCCGGCTTGCCTTCCACTTGTCTTCTGACATCCGGCTTGCCTTCCACTCATCTTCTGCTAGCGGCTCATCTTCTGACATCCAGTTCGTCCTCCACAGTGCTCTTAGTTGAGTAACTGTCGGAAGACGAACCGACAACTGTTTTCTCTTGTTTATATTTTTATTATGGCGTGATCTCATCATGCCATCTGTCATCATATTTCCCATGGCACCATATTGATTTTATTTATTTTCTCATTGTCCCACCCTGCTATATATAGTAGCCTACCTGACAGGAATTTTCCCATCTTGTTCTCTTTTGGACTTCCTGTCAGGTAAGGTTTCAATTTGTATTTAGTTAGATTTATATTGACTCTTTTGGACTTCCTGTCAGCTTCTGTAAGCTTGAGTATCTCCAGACAAACTTTATTGTTCTGACGAGCTACCCACTTCCGGCCTGACAATTGCCCTTACACTAGAGCAAGATAAAACAATAGAGACCAGATTCCTGGTGCATAACTGCTAAAATATGTCGTTTCCAACCACCTTCACTTTTGGTGTTGTCCAATGAACTACCGGCAGTCACTCCACCCGAATTCCCCTCTCCCCCTTCCGAAAATATGCCCCCTTCCGAAAAAATGGATTCCCCTATTCTCGACAAAACTCAACTCTGGCTGGCAGAACTTGAAGCAAAGCTAGCCAGCCAAGAAGAAAACAATAAACAAGTTTTAACTGCCCTCAACACAGCGTTACAACTCATTGCGATTAACCAGACCCAACCCGCACAACCGCAACCACTTCCGTGAGCTGACAAAGGCTCAACCTAAAACCATCTCCACCCCCCAACTTTGACAGAGATAGACAAAAAGGCAAAGGCTTTGTCAACGTCTGTCAAGCCTATTTCTGCCTCTGTCCAGATCAATTTCCAGATGAACAAACCAAAATCCAGTGGGCCATGATCTACATGAACAATGGAAGAGCTCAGAAATGGGTAAACTGGGTTTACCACTGGGAAGCGATACCCACAAATATCAGAAGCCCTCACTTCGTCAACTGGGACGACTTCTGCTCTCGCTTCCGAACCGAGTTTTTTTCCCTTGCACTCAGGTGCTGCTGCAACCAACAAGCTGGAAGGTACCACTTATTTCCAGGGTAAACAAACGGTGGACGACTATCTCGACAACTTCCACAATTTAATCTCAGAATCCGGATACGCCGATCCAAAGACGATTGTAGTCAAATTCTGAAGAGGGCTAGTAAACCTTATAATTGCAGATGCAGTAGCAACAATGGCTTCCGGAAGACTGGAAGACCTCGATCCAGATGCTTAGTATGAAGCTGCCATCTGCATCGATCAAAACCAAGCAGCAAATGCCGCCTTCCACTCAGCTCACTATCCAACCACTCAGCTGAAAATCTCGGCAGCCGCTCCTGTTAACCGTAACCAGCCGAGTCAACTGAACCGCTCATATTTCCCATCTCGGTTCGCACACACAACACCCACTCCCAGAAATCCAGTTCCTATGGATGTCGACGCAGCCAGGCGTGCCGCAAAAACACAGCCAACCTGTTTCCGTTGTGGCAAACTGGGTCACATGGTACCTGACTGTCCACAAAGTCTAGACATCCGGAGCATGAACCGAGACAAGGTTGACATTTTGATGGAGCAGTTGTATGCCCAGATGGACGAGATCAACCTCTTGACTCCTGCTCTGGCTTCTGAAGAAACAGAAGTACTAACCAGAATAGAAATCCCCAGAAGATTTTCCAAAAGGTGGCAGGTGAAAGATGTGCTCCTGCTGCCTTCTCCTAATTATTTTAATCTATTAGTGGTAGAAGAAATATATGATACTTCTCCCAAAAACACAGACACATCATCCACAACAACTTGAGCTACTGGCTCCTGGAAGTCGAAAATTGAAAAACAACTTCCGAAAAAACTCAAAATTGGTGCAGCCGAATTAGGCCCAAATTCTCTCTATCTTTGGGTAGAGATTGAAAGCACCAACACCCAGCGGAAGCAGGCGGTTCGTGCATTGGTAGATTCAGGAGCCACTGGGCTCTTTATCAACACTGAATATGTTAAATCGAACCAAATCCCGACCAAAAAATTGGCTCAACCTATTCCTGTGTATAACGTGGACGGAAGTGCTAACATGGAAGTAGCTGAACTTCTGCTCCGATATAATGGACACACTGAAAGAGCCTTATTATGTGTCACCAGGTTGGGAAAGCAGAACCTCATCCTCAGACACACCTGGTTGAAGGAACACAACCCGGAAGTGGACTGGAGAACTGGTAAAGTTGAGATGTCATGTTGTTCACCTAGGTGCTGCAACTACACTGTCCGAGGGCAGGGCCAGGCCCTCTTGGCCCTAGGGTTGGCCCTGGCCCGGCCCTAAAGGGTCAGGGTCAGGGCCAGCTATTGCAAGTAGGGTCGGCCCAGGGCCGGCCCTGGCC